>Ga0316608_1000466_pt1 | contig 19240 bp, 12 predicted proteins | sample MIS2016152B_MG_FD_207673 | JGI IMG/M metagenome (GOLD analysis project Ga0316608, IMG submission 207673) | Microbial mat bacterial communities from Middle Island sinkhole, Lake Huron, Michigan, United States - MIS.2016.152B | ecosystem: Environmental > Aquatic > Freshwater > Lake > Sediment...
AAGCCTACTTGTACCGCTAAGGCTTGGTCAGAAGAAACAACCGCAGAACCCTTAAAGTTGCTACCAACGGCCGCCACATCAACTACAGCTGAACCAAAGGCGTTTAAGGTTTTGGGGGTAGAAGTAGCTAATGTACCTGCATCGCTGTAGAAATCAATCGTAGCAGAGGCAGAGGCAGAATTGGGGTTAGCTACATAAATGGTTGAACTCCAAGGACCAGCTTGCGCGCCAGTACCCGTTAATTCAGCGGCTTGAATAGCATCAGCTTCTTCTAAGCCACCTAATGAACCTACATCATCAAGTAATTCATCTACTGTGCCACCAATTTGTTCGTCAGGGGCAGCAACAGGGGCAACAGTAGTATCAGCATTTTGGCTACCTTCATCAACTGTGCCATTACTTTCTTCATCTGGGGCAGCTTGGTTATCTGCGGGGGCATCGGTTGATTGTGATTGCCCTTCATCTATTGTTCCACCCACGCCTTCTTCATCTGGGCCCTGAGCAAAAACACTGGTTAAACTACCAAATACTGCTAACACTAAAGCGAGTAAAACTAAATACTTTTTCATGGTATAAAAGCTCCTTAAATTTTTTTACTTTCAAAGTTAGATTAACATAAAAACATACACCTAAGATTTTTACTCAGATTGTTGTCTTCTCTCGATAAAACCACCTCCTCCAAAAAATCTCTTATTTCTATGTTGGGCTAACTATACCACATCCATTCAACTCTGACAATACTTCTTTAGAGGTATTTGAGCGGATTAGCGGCTTTTTAAGGGAGGATTAGAGCTTGATTGATGAAGAAAGCTTCATAGATTTGGGCTATTTGAGTAATATCAAAACTATTCACCCGTTGTTGAGCGTTTTGGGATAATAAATTAGCCTCATGAGGGTGGTCTAATAAATGACCTACTGCTTGGCTTAGAGCCTCGGCATTTTTAGCTGGTACAAGTATACCGTTTAAGCCTGATTGAATTAATTCAACACTGCCTGATACTTCTGTGGCAACAACAGGAATGGAGGCAGCCATGGCTTCTAATATTACCGTGGCTAATCCTTCCCATAATGAACTTGAAACGAAAATATCCAGCATGGCTAAAATTTCCTCCACATCAGTTCTGGCTCCCAAAAAATGGATGTGAGAGGCAATCCCTAGTTCAAATGCCTGAGCCTTAAGTTGCGGTAATAATTCTCCCATGCCGACAATCAAAAAATGGCATTGGGGATGGGTGACTAAAACTTTTTGTGCCATAGCCAGAAAATAAACCTGACCTTTTTGTTCCACCACCCGACCTACGGTGCCGATAAGGGGAACATTTAGGGGGAGGCCGAGGGCTTGCTTTTTAACTGCTGTATCAATCTTGATATTTCTTAACCGATTGAGGTTAATAGAGTTATAAACAACCTGTGCCTTTTTACCTCTTAAACGAGTGATAAAGCGGTCATTAAGATTACTGACCACTTTTTGAGATACACCCCATTCTGCCTTGAAAAAAAATGGAGCTAAGAACTGATTGAGCAATAATTGTGGCATGGGGCGGCGCGCCCATTCCCGTTCGTTATGAACGGTTCGCAATAAACATTGAGTTTTGCCCTGGGCATACATTAAAAGTGCGACCACATCGGGAAAAGCGGCATGGCTGTTGATGACCTCAAATGGAGGCTGATTTTGCAGATATTTTGTTAGAAATTGACAGGAAGCCACCGCATCATGCATGGTTGAGCCAGTCCAGTTCGTAGTTGTCAATACTTTGATACCCCGTTGGCTTAAATAATTCATCCAATGATGTTCATACTCTAAGCCATGATACCATAAGCCACAGATTGTAAGGTCTAGGCGAGTTAAATCTAAATGTGTGGCTAATTCAATGACAAAGCGTTCTACCCCCCCTTGCGGTCCCTCAATCGCAAAGCTGGAGATGATGATTAAAATTTTCTTTCGTGGTTTTAAGCTAGGTTGTAATTTTAGCCAATCTTCGGCGATAGCTTTGCCTGCTAATTTCGCTTGCTGCGCCACGAGAGGTATGGTTTGGGCTAAATGTTGTTTGGTTTGTGGCTGACGCGACCACCAGGTTTGAAAGAAGGCGATAAGTTGAGCCGCCGTAAGGTTATTGATGCTACAAACGGCTTCGCCTAGCCCCGCCCATTGTAAACTGCCCTCCGTTTTGGCAGCCATGTAACCAATCGCACAGACGGGAATTTGTGAGACTAAAGCCATAATGGTGGAGTGCATGCGCGTGCCAATGAGCATGTCTAGCGTGGCGTAGGCGGTGAGCATATCATCTACGGTAGATATATCTAGTAATACCACATCAGGGGCGGATAAACCTGACCGAGCCATGACCCGTTTGGCAACTTCACGGTCATCTTCCTTAATGGATGGGCCAGTGACTTGACCAAATAAAAAGGCGCGGCCATGTAAATCCCTCACGATATATTGCAATAATTCGGCCACCGCCATTTCATATTCATGTTGGTGTTTGGCTTGAAACGTAACATTTAGCCCCGCCCAATTCATTAAAGTCAGGCCGATAGTGGGCGTGTTGGCTTGGGGATAGAGGCCAAATTTTTGCAGAAATGCCCAACCCTGCGCGGCAGTGCGCCCTTTTAAGCCAAAAGCCGCGTCAGGGAGAGTTATCACTTTGGCCGCTAGGTCAGGGGCCGTCATTATTTTGGTGGATAAATTTTTGTCGCGCACCATAATCAGGCGGGTGCGGCTTAAGACAAAGTTAATTAACACGCGGTGATGCCAGGTGGCGACAGGGCCAATGGTTTGGGGAAACATGTAAATCGGTTTGCCCAGCCAATAAGCATATAAGGTTGAAAAAACTATCCAATAAAAGGAAATCGCCCACCAGCGTTTAGTGGCTAAAACTTGTCCACCGCAACTAATGACTAAATCGGTGTCAAAATAGGTTTGTAATAATCGCTGTTTTTCGGGGTTGCGGGTTAAAAAAAGAGGCCGTCCTAAGTAACGATAGGTTACTAAAGCGACCAGGGCAATCAGCAATTGCCAGGGAAAACTCCACACTTTCCAAATTTCGCGCCGTTGTTTGTCTAACGCTAAAACCCACGTTTTGAATGAACCGACCACCTCCATGTTTGTCTCGGCGGGGTGGCTGATGGGGTCATTCATGACGAGGGTCATTTGGGCGGTGGGGAAATTTTCCTGTAGCTGCTGAATCATTTCCAGCGTAATGGCCGCATCGCCGAGGTTATGGGAAGAGTGTAGATTTATAACGGTGATATGCAACAGATACGCTCCTGGCTAGTGGACTGTTCATTTAGTTTTTAGTACATGGTCAGACAGGAATGTCTGACCTACCAGGGGTAGAACAGACATTCTTGTCTGTTCGGATATACTAGAAATTAAATGAACAATCCACTAGTTAGAAATAGATATTATAGGTAAATAGACGAAACTACATTTTATGCCGCTTCTATCGACATACTTCACTGTTCCCAACCAATTTTGAAAACGGATGTCAAGAGGTTCACATAGTTCAGTTTCGTTAAAGGATAAATGGGTTAATTGATTCAATTTTATCAAATCTTGTGGCAGAGACCCATTCAATTGGTTGTTATGTAAAAATAATTGCTGTAGATTAATCATATTACTTAGTTCATTTGGCACTTGACCATTTAATTTATTACTATCAAGCGAAAGATTTATTAATTGAGTAAGTTGACCAAATTCTAAGGGTATTGGCCCACTTAAGTTGTTTTTTTGTAATGCAAGGCTTTTTAGCATTGTAAGTTTACCCATAGAACTGGGTAAATTGCCACTTAGTTGATTTATATAAATGTACATAATTCCCAAATTTGTTAAATTACCTAATTCAATAGGAATTGAACCAGTTAAATTATTATCTCCTAAAATCAACTGCTTTAGTTTGCTTAATTGACCTAAACTAGAAGGAATGGGCCCATTAAGGTGATTACTATCTAAAATAAGATATTCTAAATCAGAAATACTACCTAATTCAGATGGAATTTGCCCCGTTAAATTATTAAAACGTAAGTTAATCTTTTGTAGCTTTACTAATTTGCCCAGGGTTGTGGGAATTGAGCCATTAAGATTGTTATAGCGCAAATCTAAAACTTGCAAATCGGTCAGATTTCCCAATTCATCAGGTAATGGGCCTGTTAAACCGACAGAAATACCATCGGCTCCTAAAGAAATCACTGTAACATGTGTTTCATAAACATCATTCATTTCACAGCTAATGCCACTCCAGCTACATGGTTGGAGATTGCTTAACCAACCTAAATTATAGTACCATTTACTCCCCTGGGTATTTTCGTAAAGCTTGACTAAGGCTTCACATTCCAAACGAGGAATCTCGGTCACATTATTACAAAAATTAGTCGCTTGAGTTAGAGTAGTGGTTTTAGTGAATAACCCTAGAAAAGTGACCATGAAGATAAAACGGATAAAATATTTCATAAATCTCCTGATGGCTTACGGGCAATTAATACATTATCAATGGTTTCTTTTTGTTCAAACCAAACCATGTCCATGAGCGTTAGGGGCGAGTTGACTAGCAAATTTAGCGGCGCGGTCAAGCCAAAGAGCCGATTATGGGGAATGAGATTCAAAAAAACTTGGCCTAAAACCGCCCAAACGGTGTTGGTGGGAATGACTTGTTCTACTATTAAGCCATATTTCTCGGCCAAATAACGTAACCCATATTGCGTATAGCGGTAATAATCATGGGGGGCTTCATGCACGCGCCAGGCTTGGGGTGCGCTTAAGACTAAGTAACCTTGTGGTTTTAAGACGCGGCTAATTTCGGCCATCATCGTCCAGGGTTCAGCCACATGTTCCAATGTTTGCGCGCTAAAAACCCCCGCAAATGTTTCGTCAGCAAAGGGGAGACGTTGCCCCAGCCCGACGACCTGCGGTTGGCTATCCACTAAATCGGGGTCAAAACCTATCACTTGAATGTTATGTTGGGCAAACCAGGCTTGGTAAGGTTGATTGCCACAGCCTAAATCTAACACCAGGCCGTTGAATTTTTGAATCCCATGCTGTAAAGCAGGGAAAAGGGTGCGGCTGGAAAGATAATCGGGCGACCATAAATAGCGGCGCGCCTTTTTTTGTCGCGTGATACGGCGATGTTTTTGCCAGTGAGGGAGGACATCTTTCATGGAGTTAAGGTTGTCGGACGATAATAGGAATATAAATTTGCGTTTTAGGAGCTAACACAGCAAAACGACCTGTCAAGGAAGTTTGGCCGATAAGCGTGTCAGTGGTATGGTAAGTTAAGGTGATGGGTTGCCAAGTGGCTTTTTCTAGGTGATAGAGTTGGGCTTCATTCAATTTTGTACCGCTTATTTTAATGGTGATAGGTAGCCTAAACTGTTGCAATAAATTTGCTCCTGATTGTTGGGCTTCAAGGTCAAAGAAATAATCTAAACTGGCTAACCCTGACACAGGTTCACGATAACGGTAACGATAGGTAATGATGGTTGATTGGGTGAGGGCATGGGGCGGAATTTCCAATGTTACTCGCCCATCAGTGCTGGTTATCGTGCCACCCGTTTCAGGAATGAGTTGGACTACATTGCAGGAAAGGTTATTGAGTGAAACAGAATTAATATTCTTAAGCCATTTTTGAAACTCAGGTTCATCAGGTTGGCAGAGTTGAGTATTGTAAGTAGAGAGACTATTAAGTTGAGCCAAATTCAGTAACTCTAAGGGCATAGGCCCGCTGAGTAAGCTGTTACTTATATCAAATTCTTGCAAATTGATGAGATTACCTAATTCTGGCGGAATTGAACCTTTCAGCGGGTTATAACCCATCGCCAAAATTTGTAATGTTCGTAATTGACCCAATTCTGGTGGAATGAAGGAGATTTGATTACTCCACAGTAATAATGTTTTTATGCGTTTTAGTTGACCCATTTCAGCAGGGATAGCAACTAAAGGGTTATTGTATAGTTGTAATTCAGTTAAATTTGTGAGTTCACCCAGAGTATGAGGCACAGTTTTAAGTTGATTATAACCTAACAATAACCGTTCTAAGTTCTTTAATTGGCCTATTTCTATGGGCAATGATGTAAGTTCATTAACGGTTAACTCTAATCGGCGTAATTTTTGTAACTTTCCTATTTCTGGCGGCAGGCTTTGCACTTGGGCTAACTCGAAACTTAAATGCTCCAGATAGATAAGATTACCAATTTCGGCGGGTATATTACCCCGTACCCGTGAACGCGTTTCCGTAACATAATCGCCATTCCAACTGATGGTCGTTACATGCCCATTAGTGCAATGAATACCTGTCCAATTACAAGGTTGACGGGTGCTGAACCAATTTACCCCCCAGTGGGGACCATCCATCGTGGCATAAAGGGCGACCAAGCCCTCACATTCAGTGGTGGGAATTTGGGTGATGGTAGTACAGAAATCGTTATTTTGCGCTTGGCTGATTAAGGGTAAAACCAACCATAAGGCAAACAACGATGTTAGTAATATTAAGACAGAATAATGATATTTAGGATAAACGGGTAACAATGGCATGGATACTCCTGCGAAAAATGAAGCGGGCAATTTTAAGTAATAACGGCGAATATTGTAATAATTGCCAGGCGCGTTGATTTTGTTGCACGGGCGGAAAGCGGCGGTCAAAGCCTGGGTCAAAAAATTGCACCTGATTGGGGGCAATGGTTTGGGCTAACCTGTTAATTTCATGATATGAAAAAAGATGAATTGAGTCAAAATCGAAGTTGGGGCGAAAATATTGGACATATCGGGTTTGCCATTGGCGGGGCAGCCAACCGACCCACCAAACATGGGTGTGTGGCTCAGGCGGAATGAGCGTATAACGAAATGGTACGGCAAAATAAAAATGACCCTGCGGCTTTAAGGCGCGATAAACCTCAGCCAGCGAGAGTTGGGCGGAGTGGACATGTTCCAATACATATAATGAAACAGCTAAATCAATGGATTGGGTTTTGAAGGGGAGTTGTTCGGCAAAGGCGCACGCTAACTGCACATTCTCAATGCCTAGCTCAACCAACAATTTTTTTGCCAAAATCAGTTCAGCTAAGGCCGCGTCCATGCCGACCACTTGTTCGTAACGCTGGCTTAAGGCGGGTAGATGTGAGCCTGAGCCGCAACCGACATCTGCCGCAACATGGCTGGTCGTTAAAGGAATTAATGCGCTTAATTGAGTTAAACGGGTATCAATAACGTGAGAGTTAATTTGCCATTGTTGCCGCCCACGAATGCGTTGTTGTTGCAGTTTGGCTGAGGCTTGGTCATCATGGTAAAAACTGCCCAATTTGACCGATAACTCCACTAACTCAGCCCGACTTTTGGTGGTAAATTCAGCCATCAACGCTTCGGCTTGGACTAAATCTTGTTGCACATATAGAATATTTGGGTCTCGGAAATCGGGGATGCCTAATATTTGCGGCCAAGATTGTTGACAGGTGTTACAATTGACTTGAGTGGTGGCGAAAGTAAGTTCGCCTTTACAATGAGGACAACATAATAAGTTTGGCATGAAAATATTGTTTATCTTAGTCATCCGATGACTGAAAGTCATCGGATGACTAAAAAACGAAAGCCCTGACTATTGCGCCAGGCAAAACTGCCATAGCCTATGACCAGGCCAAATTCGGTAATTAAGTAAACTAACGCCACACCCATGACCCCGTATTTATTCACAATGAGTAAGTTAAGCCCCACGTTGGCAACGGCAATGATGGTTTGAGCCATGACGCGGTCACGTTGGCGGTTGATGGCCGTTAAGATGGTGCCAAAAGCAAAGTTAAGGTTTTTCAGGCCAATTATTGGACTCAACAGCATGAGAATGACCGCCGATTGATGAAAGGCGGGGCCATATAAGAGGTTGATTAATGGTTCAGCTAAAATGAAGGTGAGGCTGCTCAGGCCAAAGCCTATCATGCCCAAACCAGCTATCAGCAGCAGGGCGGGTTTGCGGGTGGTGGCGGGGGCGGTATGGTAGGCGCGGCTGAGGACGGGTAACATAACAGAATGAATAGCGGTGGGGATAATTTGAATGGCGTTGAGCAAGACAATGACGGGGCCATAGATGCCCACATCAGTTTTGCCGAGCCAAATCGCAATAATCGTAACATCGGCGGTGGCGTAGATATAGGAGAGGGCTTCGGCCATAAAAAAGGGCGCGCTGTGGCGAATGACCCCGCGTAAATGCCCCCATGAGGGTTGAAAAACGTAATGTTGCTTAAAAAAATATAGCCCTAAAGCGGCCATGCCTGCTAAAGAAATTGTCCGCGCCCACACAAATTCAGCCAGCCCTGAATTTTTTTGGGTGAGCCACCAGGTGAGTAATAGTAAAATGCCACTATTAACAATTTGCAACCAAAAAGTAATGCCATTATGGAGTTGCGATTTGAACACGGTCTGAATCAATGTGCCAATAGATTGTAAGATAAAGCCGAGCGCAACCACCCAAATAATCGCTGATAAATAAACCTCTGGATTAAGATAAGTTGCTACAATGGTGACGAGAATGAGCCATGGCCCCGCCAAGAGCAATTTGTATAATAAAGAGTCGCTGGCGGTTTGGATTAATAGTTGTTTAGATTTAGCTCCTTCGCGCAATAGCCAGGTATCTAAACCAAAATTTAGTAATATAACGGCCTGACTGAGCAAGGTATAGGAAGCCGTGTATTGACCGTAAACATCTATGCCTAAATAGCGGGCGGTCAAAAGTAGGGCGACTAAGGTAAAGGCTTGGGTGACGACTGCCCCTGCCAGTAGCATAATAATGTTGGTGGCTATCTGACGATTAGGTTGCGTAATATGGGCTACCATGCGGTTTCGCCTGCCGAGTGCGCGGCTTGAAAGGCCGACAGGTCGTTAGGGTGGATAAAAATTTGGTAGGGGTCTAAGGTGGCTATGGGGGTCATAAATTGACTCAATTGGTGGGTGGCAGTGAGGGAGTGAGCAATGACCAGTTTGAATTGGTTGGCTTGTAACTCGGTGGAAGTCACTTGTCCTTGACTTAAAATTAAGGGGGAGTTTTGCACCCGCAAGCCTGACGGTGGACTGCTATCTACCCAGACGTTATCAGGTTGTAAGGTTAAGGCTTGAACGGGAATGTAATCCCAGCCGCGACGTTCCATGAGAATTTGGTCGGTGGGGGCGAAAAAATGGGCGCGTTGGAGGCGGGTTATGCCATGAATTAATTGGGTTAGGGTGGGGCTAAGGGTGGCGGGATAATGGGGTAATTGTTGTAACTGACTAATTATTACAATTGTTAGTAGTAGTATAGCGAGTCCTGTGCCGATGTGTCCATATCGTTTTATTAAATAATTCAGTCCATAGCCGCTAAAAGGCATAAGCAATAATAAAGGTGCAATCACCACCCGTTCAGGTAAATGGCTAGGGCGATTGCCCGCGATAACCGAGCCGATAATTGTTAGAAACCATAATAAAAAAATAGCCAAATAGGTCAGGCCAATGGTTTTTGTTGCGGCATGTTGTTGCCATTGTATCAGCCCAATCAAACTTAATAACAACAAGGCAGGCGCAAGGGTTATAAATTCTTTAGGATATAAAATCAGGCGGTCTATCAAGGGGAGTGGGTTGCCTGCCTGTTGTTGGACAAAATGGCTGAAATAAAAAGGGTCGCCATGAAACCAAAATTGTAAGGTGAGCCAAAGTAATGGGGCTAATAATAGCGGCGTGGCGATGAAAGTGGGACGTAAATTACCAATCATTTCAAACCGTTTGATTGTTAAAGGTCGGGTTTGATAAATGACCAAGCCCCACACTAGCGCGCCCAAACTCCATGCTTCATAGCGTGTGAACTCAGCCAAGAGTAAGGCCATGACGCTTAAGGCTAAATACGATTCCTTACGAGTTTCAAGCCAGCGCAGCAACCCCCATAATCCCATCATGACAGATAAATGAAATAAACTTTCGGCTAACCCCGAAATGCTCAACCAGATTGACCACGGCCAGACGGTGATAGATAAAATGGTGATTAAGGCGGCGGTGGTTTCATTATATAACTGATAACTGAGGCTATATAATATTACAATGCTGACACTGGAGGCGGTCAAATTGACTACCAATGGGGCATACACCCAATCCAATGGGGCGAGCCGCATGACGAGACCCGTGATGAGCATGGGCGCAGGCAGCCACACATCGACCCAATAATTCCAGCGATAAGCGAACATGGTACGGCTGAAACTGTCAAAAGAGAGGGGCAAAAAGGGTAATTCAGCTTGATAAAGTAAGCCTAGCCCGATAGTGGCGCGGCCTAAAATGACTGTTGCCAAAATGATATAAATTTTAATTTTAGTTGGCACAGGTTACTTTTTGCGAAAGGCTACCGTTACATAATAGCCAAAGGGCATTAACAGTTTGGGGAAGGTGGCTTCCAACCAAGTTAAACCCGCTAAAATTTGCTCACCTAACGAACTATTGGGAATAAATCGGCTAGAGATATGGCGGTGGAGCAGGCGATAGGTGGTTAGTTCGACCTCCGTTTGTGGGCCGAGTTGTTGGCTGAACCAGCCTGGTAACATTGCCCAACATGGCGGGGTGGAAATGTCGGGATTTTGTTGAATGGCGAGGGGTGGTTGATAGCCTGTTAATTTGCGCCACAGGTTGCGCCCAATTTTGCCTAAGCCCAGCACATAGCCAGAAATGTAAATAATGACAAAGGTGGCGTGTGATTGCATGGTGCGGTGATACTCGGCCAAAGCCAACGTTTGGCGGTCAGGTGGCAGGTGATAGAGGGAATTGGCACTGATACCGCCCGCAAAGCTGTTATCTTTGAAGGGTAAATGGGCTAAATCAGCGACCACACATAACCCTTTGTTGCCAAGTTTTTGTTTCGATTCAAGCAGCCCTGCTAAGGCAAAATCTACGCAGACATGTTTCTCAAATTGACCTGAATATTCTTGGGCGGGGTTGCCGCCTGAGCCTGCATCTAGGAAATAATTGCCATTGGTTTCAAAATAATGGTCTAAACGGCGATAAGAGTGTTCATAGTAAGGCCGCATGAGGGGGCGATTATCAATGAGGAGTAGAAAATCCTCAAAATCGCCACTCTCACGCCGCCGCCAGCCATATTTTTCGTAATGTGCTTGAATGGTTTGACTAATTGTTTGGGTGGTCATGGTTATATCCTATTAAACGAATTGGTTTGTTTTGTTAGCCTTTATAAGGTTTAAAACCTTATAAAGGCTTAACTACATGTGTGATTTGCGAGACCAGGGCTTGCCATGAAAATTTTTGATTGTGTTGCCTGATATTGGCTTGCCAATTTTGGTGGGCAAAGTCGCTGAAAAATCGCTGAATGGTGTTTGCTAATGCGCTGGGATTATTTGGTGGGACAAGTAGCCCCGTTTCACCGTCAATTACAATGTCATTTAAGCCACCAACATTACTAGCAATAACAGGTTTGCCGCAACCAAAGGCCAGTTGCACCACTCCACTGCCAGACGCGCGCCGATAAGGTAAGATGACGACCTCAGCCAGGGCAAAATAGGGGTTGATGGCCTCATTCGGCACATAAGCATTAACAATAGTGACTTGCTGGTTTAACCCATGTTGGTTGATAAAGGCGTGAGTTGTTTCGGCGGTATCTGCCCAAAATTCGCCGACAATCAACAGATGCAGTGGCTGATTTTTCAACTGGGTCATGGCTTCCAGCAAAATATCTAGCCCTTTGTAGGGTCTGACAAAGCCGAAAAAAAGCAATATTGCTTTATTATCAGGTAAACCCAATGATTGTTTGGTGGCGGGGGAGGCGTTGGGCTGACTTGGTTGGCTCAGGGGGGCGTAGGTGGGGTGAGGGGCGATGGTGGCCGTCATTTTAGGTAATAGCTGAGTGAGCCGTTGTTGCTCTTCGGCGGAATGGACAATGAGATAGTCGGCGCGGCTTAAGACTTGTTGCGTGAGCCATTTATCCCACCAACGGGCTTCATGAGAGACCACATTATGAACAATATATAAAATTTTAAGGTTTGGTTGCTTGGTTTGGCGCATTAAATAAAGCCAGACCAGCGACCAGTAAGGATGCCACCACGCTAAGAGCAATAGCTCAGGATTAAATTGCTTAATGTGTTGCGCGGTATCTCTCCATGTGAGTGGATTGAGCGAATCGAGGCGATAATCACAGGTGCCGCGCAAGGGGTGTTGGCTATTGTCCTTATCAGTTTGACCAGGGAAGAGCCAGCCTGGATATTGTCGGGTGAAGGAATAAAAAGCCACTTCATGTTGCGCGGCGAGGGCTTGGGCTAGTAAGGTGGTGTAATGGGCTATGCCCCCGCGATACGGGTGGGTGGGTCCAACCAGAGCAATCCGCATAGAAATCTCATTTTAGAGCAAAAATCCATACATGGTCATGTTGGTAAATAGTTTGATATAAACCACTCTCTTTTAACTGAATGGGGGAGATGGACATTTCACTATTATTTCCTACCTTACCCTGACGTTGGCCTAAATAAACATGAGTTACACCGTGCTGCTTTAAAATTTGCCATAAATTATCAGGGGTTAAATTAACTTGGTGAGTTTCTTGGTAAAATTCTCGTAATTGTACGTTCAAATTAAGGGGATTGGTGACCTCAGTTGCATAACTAATCGGTGGCACTGTATTTTGGCGGCCTGTCAAGTAGGGCAGCCACCACCCTGCGTCTGTACCCACAATAACACTATTCCCAAACGCACTCATTGAGTTAACCCAAAATTTACTTTCGAGCAACGTATGCTCACGAATCCAGGCCATAGCCACTAAATCGGGCTTAGTGACTAGGCCAAATTGTGGGTCGATGGTAGTGAGGCGTTCTCTTGCGCCATAAAAACTTAATCCCATAACTAGCCCAATTACAACCACATGACTACCATAACGATACCATGTTTTTTCAGGCTGATTGATAAGATAGAGGGTCAAATCACCCAAAATAGTTCCTACAAAAATCGAAAATGGTAAATATAAAGCAATTAATACCGCAAAAGCAGTTACTAAATTTGAACCAGGCAACCCAAATAGATGAGGTACGCCGATGATGAGTAGACTAATTAACCAGCCTGCCATGATGAATAAACCTTCGCGTTGTTGCCAACAACCCCAGATAATTCCTAGAAAGGTTAATAAAATTAAAATGGGCGATACATAATCAAATAGAGAATAGTTGGTTTCAATGAGATCTTTCATAAAACTACTTTTATTAGAGTTAGTGGCAGCTTGTACCTGTGAGGTGACTAAGCGACTGCTGAATAAAACCCATAGCCAGGTAATGGTTAAAGTTAAAGCACCTAACTGAATTGCCATAAACCATAAGCATTTTTTCAGGAAAAGGCGTATATTGGGCTGTGTTTGTAGCCAAACGACGCTGATTAAAGGTATGGCAAAACCTACATAAAAAAACATGATGCGGTAATGAATGAGAATTAGTCCCGCCAAGTTTAAAGCCGTCAGGAGAGAAATTTTGTATGTGGGCGATTTTAATACTATCCAGGTTAAATACATAGTTACAGGTAATATGACTTGGCCTGATAATTGGGTATAACGACCCCAGTTGGTGTAAAACATAGGGTAAATGGAAAGCAAACCTGTTATCAAAGCCGCAAACATGCCTGTCCAATAGCTCCCACCCCATTGCTTGCCTAAAAAATAGGCCATTAATACGGTTAATAAATTAATCCATTGCCCCATCACTAAGGTTGCCTGTGGCAAGGGAACAGCTGTTAGCCAATGATATGTTGCAACCTGGCTATGAAAACCAAAATGATAGGTTAAGGTTTCTATCGGGGCGTAAGGTTGCCATGAATTAAAGAGACTCTGGTTATCCACGATTAATTGGCTGATAACGGTATGATGATAGGAATCGCCAAACATAGGGATGTCTTGCCCGCGCACCACAACGATACGTACTACGCCTGATAAAATTATAATAAAAAGAAATAAAAATATCGGAATAGGGTCGGCGAAGGTGACGGGAGGCAATTGCTGTCGTTTGTACCATAACATTAAGCCACTGAGCAGGAACACCAGGCTAATAGTGAGTGTATTCATCGGTAAGCCAAATGAATAGAGCCATAATAGTAATAATGGGTAACTAGCTAGGCTTAAGCCTGCGGCTAAGGCTAACCAATCAAGCCAATCTAATTCAGGGGGTAAAAGTTCACTGGCCCAGACTAATAGGGCTAACCCAATTAAAAAAGTCATTACTAATAAAGCCAGTAAATAAGGTAAGCTCATTAAACTCCACCAGCCCCAATCCCGTAATAACCAATAGCGGTCAAAGGCGAGGTAAAAGGTGGCTTGACCATCGTAAGGTTTGCCATCAATATAAAGTGCGCCATCGACATAACTGGCCGCGGGAGCGTATTTTAGGGAAATGACTCCGACAGAATCAGTCGAGAGGGCTTCTAACCAAAAATAGTAAGGAGTGTTAAAGGAGTCAGGTAAGGGTTCAAAGGTAAAGCGAGCTAAATTTTGTCCCGCTAATTCTGAGGTGGTTAGTTGCGATACTCGCATGTCATGGTCAGCAGTGGGGCTAGTTTTTACATGCAATATAATCTTTGATGTTGCTGTAAGATTGATGGCGATAGGCAAATAAATACCGTTTAAACCTGCCTGGCGTGGTACAAAGGTCTGCCCAAAAATTGGCATGGCATTAAGGTGGCTATCCCAGTGCATACTTTGGTCGGGCTGTGTTAATTCAACTTGGGGGTTATTCAGTTTGGAGAAGAGGCTTAGTAATAAAATGAGTGGGATAAGGAAGGCTAAAAACTTTAATTTCATGGTAATTATGGGTTTGGAATTTTTGCTTGGATTAATTAATACTCCCGATACATTTGCCCTAATTTGTTGGGATTACCTGTATTTGGTTCTAACATTAAACAATTTCGCCATTGGTCCCACTTGGTATCTTCGGTAGGAAAGCGACTAGCAAACCAAGCATATCGGTCAATCCAGGGGGTTTGATTTAACCAGGGCGTTATTTGTGTCATAATGGTTTCGTTAACTGAGTTGTCAGGGCCGATATACGAACATGACCCAGAATATTCCGTCACCCAAAAAGGAGCATTATAGCCACGGGCTAAGGCTTCTTGATGTCGTTTGTTTAAAAAATTAAGGATAACTTTAGGGTCGTAATGATAAATGTGCCAAGCTAGTGCATCAAAATGAGGCTTGCGTCCCTTATTTTGGCGTTGATAAGCCTCGCTCATCTCCCAAATCCATTGCGACCCTTGACTGTAATAATCCGTTTGACCTATATCCAAGGGACTCGGTGCAGGGGAAATTAATTTAATGCCTAAGGGTAAAGCGACCTCTTCAAGATGTTTCCAATAAATTGCCCCATCTTCGGGCGATACATTCCCTACCGAGGGGAGGTTAGGTTCATTAAAACCCATCAACCAACCTGATACCTGAGCCTGTTTTATGGCCTCACTAAAATAAGGCTCAAGCATGTTATTGCCATCAAATATCATGGGAATGAATTTGGTATCAAATTGGCTACAGTTGGGGTCAGGATAGACATTCCAATTAAAATACCATGAGGTATGTAAGCTGTTCATGTCTTGGCAGACCGCTGGGTAAGCCGCCCCTAACCCTTTTTTGGGGTTGCGATAAAAAGTGATAATAAGGGGCAAGTAAATGTTGACATTACCCGTTATGTTAGAATGGGTAACTGTGGTTGACGGTTGCTCAATGGTTTGAATTTGGGGGAGTGAAAAAGTGGGGCGGGGTGATGGGTGTGGCTGAACATAAGCCAAACTTTTCTTGAGGGCTTGGAGTTCATCATGTTGGGCTTGATTAAATTGGGTTAACACCAACTTTAAGGAATAACTTAATAAAGTAAGAGTAATAAAAGTGAGAGCCGTTTTTATTAAAAATTGATTTAAATTTTTCATGATGATAACCTAATGCGCTATTGTGGCCTTTAGTCATCCGATGACTAGCAGTCATCGGATGACTACCCCCAAAAGTTCCGCGTATCAGCGCGCTTGACTTTTTTAATTCTCATTCACCGCGTTCCAAGTTCCTTGTAAGGTTACTAAACCGTACCTTTCTTGGTGAGAATGAATGACGCGGAAGGGATAAAGTTGGTCGTGATAATCAAACATGTGTTCAGTGGATTCATCACACACCGCAATGGAAACGTAATAAGTTCCTTCTAATAAAGGGAGTTTAGGCACGGTATAATACATTATCCCTGACCCTTCTATGTATGGAATATCATATTCGGCAAATTGCGTATTCGGCCCCGTAACATGAGTGCCATCGTCACGATGAATGGCTAGGCCAAAAACGGGATTTTCAACCCGTTGCTTGGCCTGATAATGTAACGCCATCACCAACGTTTCCCCCGTATCGAAAAAGTCGCGCGGCTGTTGTTGGTGGTCTAAAAAACGTACTTGTTCAATGGTGATTTCGCCACTGCCCCACCGTTTAGGTGGCTCAACGTAAGTCGATGCCCCCGCTTCATCGTCTGGTTTATCATCAAACTCAGTCATTTTGGTGAGGGGGTGTTCTTCATATAAATGCCACAAATATTGGCGTATCACTGCCTCAGAGGGGCCGTCGGCTTGGATAGAGCCTTTATCAATCCAAATGGCGCGTTGACACAGATTTTCCACTGTTTCCATGGTATGACTGACTAAAATAATCGTTACGCCACGTCGCTTAAGATGGTTAATACGCTCCATGCATTTACGCTGAAAAGCCGCATCGCCCACCGCCAAAACTTCATCCACAATCAAAATTTCAGGATTAGTGTAGACCGCTACCGCAAAGCCTAACCGCACATACATGCCTGACGAATAATTTCTAACGGGAACATCAATGAAGCGCGCTAACTCCGCAAACTCAATAATATCCTCTATGCGGCGACGAATTTGGGCTTGACTTAAGCCTAAAATCGCCCCATTAAGATAGATATTTTCCCGCCCCGTTAAATCGGGATGAAAGCCTGTGCCTAACTCCAATAAAGCTGAAATCCGCCCATCAATTTCAATGGTGCCGCGTGTCGGTTTGATAATATGAGTTAATAATTTGAGCAAGGTACTTTTGCCCGCACCATTTGCCCCAATAAAGCTGATAATTTCCCCTGGCTTTATCTCAAAGCTAATATTTTTAAGTACCCAAAAACTCTCCTGGCTAATTTCTTCAGCTTGTCGGCGATGAAATAAACCCACTAAACTTTCTTGCCATGAGCGCGGGCGTGACCTTTGCAGGGCGAACCGTTTGGATACATTGTCAAAACGAATGGCGATAGTCATGATGGTGGCTTGTTATGGATTGATTTGCCCCTGTTTTAACCCTACAGTATAATCGGCTGTTGGTTTTAGATGCAGTGGCGATTATACTGCCTCTCACTAAGAATAAGCAAAAGCAAGGATAATCGTTTATGAACCCCCAAAATCTCTCAGATTTATATGATGCACATTATTACGCCACGGGTTGTGGCTTGCCCTATCGACGGGACGAACATTGGCTAATTTTTTTTGATGCGATTGCCGCGCAAATTGTTAAGGAAATCGCCCCTCAAACGGTCATGGATGCGGGCTGCGCCATGGGCTTTTTGGTCGAATCATTACGCAAGCTAGAGGTGGAAGCCTTTGGGCGCGATATTTCAGAATATGCCATTTCTCAAGTTCATCCTGACATTGCGCCCTATTGCGAGGTCGGCTCAGTGGCTGACCCGTTTCCTAGACATTACGATTTGATTGTTTGCATTGAGGTTTTGGAACACATGCCCAAAGCCGCCGCCGAACAAGCCATTGCTAATTTTTGTCATCATGCCGATGATATTATTTTTTCTTCCACCCCCTTTGATTATAAAGAAACGACACATTTTAATGTTAATCCATTGGAATATTGGGTCGAGCAGTTTGCCAAATTGGGCTTTTATCGCGATGTTGATTTTGATGGTTCTTTTCTGACCAGTTGGACGGTTCGTTTTCGGGCCAAACGAGAGCCTGCTCATAGAATTGTGCGTGATTATGAACGTAAGTTTTGGTTATTATGGAAGGAAAACACTGATTTGCGCCAACTGGCACAAGAAACCGAAACTCAATTAAAACAATTTACGGCAGAAAAAGCGCGGCTGGAACAGCAAGTCATAGATATAGAAAAATTTCATCAAGCGCATTTGGTAGATGTAGAAAAATTTCATCAAACCCATGTCACTAATATTGAGCGTTCCATGCTGGTTCAACTCCAGGCCGTCACGGCCCAACGTGACGCGTTGGCGCGCTATCGAGCCACGTTAGAAAGTTCAATCGGTTGGCCGCTATTGAAAAATTTACAAAACTTACGTGCCACCTTATCACCTCCTGGTAGCCCGCGTGACCAACTGCTTGACCAATTTGTTAAGACGGTAAAAAGTAATAACCTCACGGCTGCTGCCACTTTTATATTACAACAGAGTCAACTTACTAAAGCCACGCCCAAATTGGTCACGCCCCAAACTGCCGAGGAGATTCAGCGCGCCGCCTATCACCGTTGGTTGGCGGTCAATACCCCTACGGCTGAGGCGGTCATGCAACAACAGCAGGTGGTGCAACAACTAACCTATAAACCCATCATAAGTTTTATTACGCCCGTCTATGACCCGCCGTTGGAAATTTTACAAGCCATGATTGAGTCGGTTTTGGCGCAAACGGTTGACCAGTGGGAGTTATGTTTGGTTAATGGCGGCTCGACGCGGCATGGTGTGCGGGAATTGTTAGACCGATTTGCCCGCCAAGATAAGCGTATTTTGGTGAAACATTTGCCGCAAAATTTGGGGATTTCTAATAACTCCAATCAAGCCATTGACCTGGCAACGGGTGAATTTGTGGCAATTCTTGACCATGATGACACCTTAGCCCCGACCATGTTGGCCGAAGTATTAACTTTGCTTAATCAACATGTTGAGGCGGACATTATCTATTTTGATGAAGATAAACTCTCTGAAGATGGCGCGATTCGCCAAGAACCCTTCTTTAAATCAGCCCCATCACACTATCTCCTCCTTTCAACAAATTACCTCATGCACGCCGTTTTTCGTAAACAGCTATTGCTTAATGTTGGCTGCTTCCAAGCCGATTTTGATGGCGCGCAGGATTGGGATTTGGCCTTTCGTTGCGTTGAACAGACGCAACAAATTTATCACATTCCCAAAATTCTGTATCATTGGCGTAAGATAAAAGGCTCTGCCGCGTTGGACGCAGACGCTAAACCCTGGGCGGTCAAAACCCAACTCAAAACCATCGAAAGTCATTTAG
>Ga0316608_1000467_pt1 | contig 19200 bp, 13 predicted proteins | sample MIS2016152B_MG_FD_207673 | JGI IMG/M metagenome (GOLD analysis project Ga0316608, IMG submission 207673) | Microbial mat bacterial communities from Middle Island sinkhole, Lake Huron, Michigan, United States - MIS.2016.152B | ecosystem: Environmental > Aquatic > Freshwater > Lake > Sediment...
CATATCAGTAATGGCTGCCCCAGCTCCATAAATACCAAGACCATCGGAGGAGGAACCCCATGAATATGCTGGATTAGGATTAACTATATAGGCCCAAGCCAAGTCACGTACTTCCATATTCCCAAGTGAACCTCGGCCGGCACGTAATTTTAAATCGTTGATCCATCCAACATTCTCAAGAAATGATTCTCCACTTATTCTCCAGGCGGCAGCAATTCCGGGGAACACACCCCATTGTTTATCTTTTGCAAATTTGGAACTACCATCACGTCGGATTGTAAAATCAAAATAATATTTTGATTTATAATTATAACTTAGCCTTCCCAAATAGCCTTGTAATGCATTTCTCATTACATCGGTCTGAACATTTGTGTTTTTATCTTCCATGTTTCCAACAAAACGTGGCCCCTTATCCATAGTAGTCATTGACTTGCCTGACATAAGATAACTGTGGAAAATATATCTTTGATCCATGGCATTAAATAACAAATCGATATGGTGGTCACCGATAACAGTGTTATAATTTACTGAAAACTCCTTAACCAAATTGAAGTTTTCGGTAATGGTATTGTCCAAGGAACCAACAGAATTAGGGTATGTCAATACAGGACTCTGTTCTCCTGAATAGGCAAACTGCCATCCATTATAATCAGTAAAATTTTCTGTACTGCGTTTGTAATAGTCGCCACTTAAGCTGCCTTTTATTTTCAGCCCTTTAATTAGTTCAATTTCTGCAAATACTGATCCCATATTACGGAATTCACCATAAGTATTATCTAAGGTTGCTAATTGCCCAAAATGATTAGGCTTAGGATCACTTGACCATCTGCCGGGAGTGCCGGTTATGCCATCACTATTAACGGATATAGAACTTGCATATCCTAAATATCCTTCTGGATCGTAAATCGGCTGCCATGGAGGCATCTGTGAAAAGCTATTCAGATCAAAACCTCCAACATTATTATCTTTCCCATCAACATAAGCCAGTCGGTAGTTTCCTCCAATATTCAGCCATTTATTGACATTTGAGTTAACATTTGATGAAAAAGAGTACCTATTCATGGTTTTACCAATTAAAACACCCTCACTATTTGCATAACCACCAGACATTGTATAAGCACTTTTCTCTGTTCCTCCACTTAAACGCAGATTGTATTCCTGAGAAGGAGCGTTTTTATTTAAGGCAGCACGTTGCCAATCAGTATTTCCACCTTGTAAATTTCTAATGTAAATAGCACTTGCAGGGTTTAATTCATTCCATTTTGTCTTATCATTAACAAAATCAGTATTTGCCAAATAAGCTTGTTCCTTAAAATCTGCCAATTGATCTATTGACATTGTATGGTATGTTTTAGGGATATTTTGTATCCCATAACGTGCGTTAAATTCAATGGTAGGTTTATCGCCCTTTTTTCCCTGTTTAGTAGTAATAAGAACTACCCCGTTTGCTGCTCTAACACCATATACAGCAGCTGCTGCAGCGTCCTTTAGAACAGAAATAGATTCGATGTCGTTTGGATCAATTAAGGTCATAATATTAATATTACCTCGCAGTGTTCCAAAACGGCCGTCTGCCATAGCATCAGCTCCTGCTCCTATTTCGGTAATAGGAATTCCATCTATTACATACAATGGATCAGCAACACCCCATGTATTTACTCCTCTTATTCGAACTGTGGGTCGGGATAATGGATCCCCAGTAGCACCTGATACACTTACTCCAGCCATTCGGCCCATCATTGCAAACTCGGCAGAGGTACTCACATCTTTTTTAATATCCTTTGAACTAACTGTTGCAATTGATGTGGTTATATCTTTCTTTGCACGGCTTCCATAGCCAATCACCACAACTTCCTCGAGCTTCTTTATATCAGGAATTAGTTTTACATCAACAGAAGTTTGTCCATTAATTTCTATTCTTTCGGAATTATAGCCAATAAATGAAAAAATTAGAAAATTGGAGGTCTTTGGCATTTCTATTGAATATTTTCCTGAACCATCAGTAATTGTACCAATAGTTGTTCCATCAACAGCAATGTTTACTCCAGGAAGTGGTTCTCCGTTAGTTGCATCAACTACAGTTCCGGTTATTTTCTGTTGTTGAAAGAATAGGATTTCGTTATTCTTATTTTTTAACCGATCGTTGTTATAAATCAGAATGATTTTTTCTTTGATTTCATAACTTAAATCCTGCCCCTCTAAGGCAATATCAAGAATCTTATCAATCGTTAAATCCTTAATAGATAAGGAAATCTTTCTGTTATTAGTACTTATCTCTTCAGTACTGTATAAGAAAGAAAATTCACTCTTCTTGCCAATCTCTCTTAATAGGTCATTTAAAGATGCATCCTAAAGGTCAAAGCTTATTTTAGTGACTTGAGAGTAAGATTTAGCAGCTGAGAGTCCGATTGTACAAATGAATGTAATAATTATCGATAGTCTCATAATAGTTAGTAGTTTTTTTTGAATGGGAGAAAACACAATTATCCCATTAAATGATTTTTTTTTCATACATTTGAATGATTTTGGTTTAAAATTTATCAGAATTCGAACCTAAACAAAATTGGAATCGGGAAGTGTTAGCTGCATTTTCCGATTCGTGTTTTATTCATCTTTTAAGAAGTATTCATCATTTTATAGTTTTAGTTAGTTTCTAAGTAGTTATTAATTAATGCTTTTTCTGAATGATTATGCTATCATTTATTATGGAATAACTAAATCTGCAATAATGTTTCATTGCATCTAAAACTTGATTGATACTCCTGCTTTTATCAAATAGCCCCGAAAACTTAACTTTCTTAAGGTCTTCATCAGTTATTGCCACCTTCAGGTTAAAATTGCGTTCAAGTTTAGATGCTATCTCAGCAAATGTTTCGTTTTCAAAATAATATTTCCCATTTTTCCAAATTGAAATTAGTTCTGCATCAACCTTGTATTTATTAAGTTTTCTAGAGTTTTTATCGTAAATGACCTGTTCATTTGGAGCCAAAATTATTTGGTTGGATTTTTCATTTTCTGAAATCTTATAAACAACTACAGATCCATGCAAAAGAGTTGTTTCTACATTGGGTTCATTTTTATAGCTTTTAACATTAAAGGTGGTACCATATACTTTTATATTTAAATCACCCGTGTTAACAATAAAAGGATTCTCGGTATCTTTTTTTACCTCAAAATAAGCTTCACCATCCAAATAAACTTTTCTAGAGCCCCCCTTAAATACGTTGGGATACCGAAGAATACTTCCAGAATTAAGCGTCACGCTAGTACCATCAGGTAATAATATCTTAGTTCTTGAACCATATGCTACCTGGACTTTACAGTAACTTATCAATTTCTCATTTGTGTAGATAAAATTATAATAATACCATGAGAGGCCAAGAGTGAATAAAACTATTGCTGCATATTTACTTAAAGAATTAATAATTCTATTATTGCGAAGTTTAGAATGTTTTCGTGTGTTTTTTGAATCTAATGGTAGGATATTGTGGTTTAATTTGTTGTATCCCATGTATTTATTATACACAAAATCGTTTTGCGAATTTTCCCATAAAAATTGAAATATGGAACTGAACTGTTCCGGAGTTTCTTTTGAGTGAACAAAAGAATATAATAATTTTAATTCAGAGACAGTAATATTTCCGTCTCGATATTTTAATAGGAGCTCTTCTAAATTAATTTTCTGATCCATATTAGTAATTGTAAAAAGTCGTGGTGTTCCGTGATCGGATTTTAAAAAATATTTCAAAAAGAACACATCGCATTGAATGCCAAGACTATTTTTCGAATAATTTATTATAAGAATCCTTTAAATACCGGATACTTTCACGCATTTGGGTATCAACAGTATTTTCGGAAATAAATAGTTTTTCGGCTATTTGTTTGTAGGTTAATCCATAAAAACGACTAAAACGGAAGATCATCTTCCGTTTTGCAGGCAATTGGTCAATAAGTTGTTCTAATTTAATTTTCAGATCATTATAATATATTTCATCCTGAGTTATATCCGAGAATTCTTCAATGGCATTTACATAGTGTTCCCAAAAAGCCGATCTGAATAAATGTGTGCGTAAGGCCTGATAGGTTATATTTTTTGCAATGCCAAATAGGTATGAGGAAAACAATTTTTCTTCGTCAATTTTTTCTCTTTGTTCCCATAGTGCAATAAAAACGTTTTGGACAATTTCTGCACATTCAGTTTCAGACCTGAAAATTTTAAAACAAAAACTAAATATTTTATTAAAGTAATTTTGATAAATTAATTGAAACGCCGGAATATCGCCTTGTTTTAATAAAACTAACAACCTCTTTTCTTCCGATAATAACATCTTAAAAACATTTTGATCAAAACTATAATTTAAAAAACTCCTTAGCAACCAATTAGTAAAATATTTTGAAAATGTAATATTATTCCCTTTTAGCAGCTAATTATCGATGGAGCAGATGTTAATTAATCTTCTTAATATTTAAAACAAATTATTAGCTTGTATTTGAAACATATATATGAAGCAGTTTTATTCAAAGAAATAGATAATTAAGTACTAAATATGATTTATTCTAAGATTTATTTCTCCGCATCAATGGAATTCTGGTAAAAAAGAACGCGTAAAAAGTAATGACAACGAAGCAAAACATTGGAACAAGGTACGATATTTTGACACTTAAGGTGTCGGCAATCATTCCCTGTATTGGCGGGAACACTGCACCCCCAACAATGGCAATATTTAACAGTGCAGAACCTTTTCCGGCGAAAGAGCCAATGTCTTCGATGGCCAAACTGAAAATAGTTGGAAACATGACCGACAAAAACAGGCCAAGGCTTGCCAATATGTATTCATTGTATCCTGTTTTCAAAAAAATTACGACCAGATAGCAAAAGATCATTAACACCCCGAATAATCCGACCAGTTTATGTGCTTTCACAAATTGAAGAATAAACACTGCGGCCAATCCCATAACTGCTGCAAAAACATAATAAAGCGTCAGGTATTTTGCGGCTTCAGCATCTGAAAGCCCCACAACTTCTTTCAGGTAAGGAATAAAGAAGCCGGCGGTACAAGCTTCGGCACCCACATAAAAAAACATGGCGATTACTCCGAAAAATAAATGCTTGTACCTGATACTTTCTTTGAATAATTCAGGAATCGAAAAATGGTCTTCCTTTTCGGCTTTAAAGGTGGGCATCTTCGAGATATAGATAAATACTGCAAGAACTAAAATGGTTCCCGCCAGCAGCAGATATGGAATCTGAAATTGTATTTCGCCTGACTGTCCATAAATGAGGGCTGTGGCAATCAGCGGTGTTGCGGCATAACCAATCCTCGAAAATACCTGAACAAAGTTCATCCGGATATGCGCCCCCTCTGGATTGCCAAGTAATGTTATGAATGGGTTGGCCGCCACATTCATAACTGTAATGCCGATTGAAAGAGTGAAAATGGCCAGCAAAACAAACATATAGGATTCGAAAAAATTTGCCGGAAAAAACAATACACAACCCAATGAGCAGGTGAATAGGGCTACCAATAAACCTACCCTGTATCCAAACCGATGTATCATCCAGGCAATTGGCAATGGGAAAATAATGTATGGAATGTAAAACGAAAACTGGATCATAGTGGCCTGGGTATAACTCAGCTTGAAATGCTGAATCAACGATGGCAGCAGGATGTCGTTCATGCAGAACATCGATCCTACTGTTAAAAATACCAGGCAAAGCAGGATAAGTGGTTTGTATTGGTGTTTCATATATAAAGCTTATAATTAAATATTTGAATCTAAAACTACCTCAATATCCAGCAAATTGCATAAATCCACAAGTTCTTCCACGTAGCTGCCATAAACTGCTGCAAAGTGTTGCGATTGTACATGATCCAATACCTGACGGACTGGCACATCGGTATAAAAAGTAACACTTGGCCACGATGGCAGTGGAACTCCCATTTCAACCCATTTTGGCCGTTCTTTTCCTTCGCCCGTTACAATGTGCATGCGGTATCCTTCTTTTGTTTCTGAAAGGCAGGCCAGGGTCATCCGCCCTTTTTTCATGTTGGAACAATGGGCTATTCCGCCCAATAGCACTGTTGATATATTTTTGATTTGTGGTTTTCCTTCAATGAAATCAGAAGGGCAGTAACCATCCTCGCCAAGTAAAATCCATTCGGGATGATGTTCGTAATGTTCAATAAATGTAACTTGTTTGCCCGAAATCCATTTCAGCATCAATTGTGCGACTGAATTGCCGAGGTCATTTTCGTCCACATAAGGAATCCCGGCATCGGCTACCAATGAGGAAGGAATGGCATGGGTCAGTCCCATTTCCAGGTCAACACCATCAACACATTTGTACGAGAATGTGTCAAACTTCTTTTCGTGGCAAAGCTTTACCGTTCCCATATACATCCGTATTGCTTTTTCAACAACCGAATCGTCAGGTTTACCAAGTGGATATTCCCAGTCAGCTGTAATCCGTTTCATCTCTTCGGCAACGTCAGTATCCGGAATCGCATCCATCCTGTGCTGAAGCTGAAGCATGTCCATACTTTCAATTTCAGGCCCAATCAGGTTGCGTAGTTTGGTTGGGTTGATTCCTGTTGAATAGAGTCCCATGTCGTTATACCCGATGGTGCCAAGACGTGCATGTCTCAGTTTTTTCATAACTGAAGCAGCTTTGGCAAATGTCATTATTCCTGCAATATCCATCGGGGAATCCGGTGCATTGTATAGATATTTGAATTTGATTCCCCATTGTTCCATTGGAAATCTCAAAGAGGTGGAACCAGCGCCTGCAGCCGGGGAAATAAGTGTTCCTTTTTCACCAAATTGTCCTTCGTGATCAGTAAATCCGCCAAAACTATACAAAATCATCGGTTCGTTCCTGAATTCGTGTAATACCCTGAATACGCCACGGGTGTCAATCCAGTTGATGATGTTGATGAATAGGAAGTCCCATTCCTGTGATTTCAATTCTTTAATAGCACGCTCCGGTTCAGGGCCTTCGCCGTAAACCGGGCTGGTAATAACAAGATCCAACCCTGCATCCGTGAGTTGTTTTTCAGCTCTTGCACTTATCATTTTTAGGTTTCCAGGTTCGTAAAACATGGTTCCGAACGAAACATATCCTGCTTTAATTTTTGTCATGATAATCAAATATAATGGGTTACATTTTTGGGTCTGTTCCTTTTTGTCAGGAATTATGAAATGGATATCCTTCGCCCAGTCGCATGCGATTCCAATGCAGCGGTCAACAACCGGTGGCTCAGGTGAGTTTCTTCAGGAGTCACGTTACGGAAAGAATTGACTGCTGGAGTTTGGCTTAAATCCTGCATAAAAGCGCCGATCATTTGCTGGAAAGAATCGGAGAAGCCAAATTCAAAAATACCGCCGGTGATAGTGGGTATAAACGATTGCGGTCCGATGTCGATGCGTGTCCATCCCTGCTCTTTGCCAGTTGTTTCGAGGAAATAGAATGCTTTTGGATCGTGTGTCGAAAATTTCACTGAACCCAGTGTTCCGTATACTTCGATAAACCAGGTATTGGTTTGTCCGGGAGCCATACGTTTGGTCTCGAGCACCAGGGTAAACTCTTTCCCTGTCCTTGGATCATCGCATCGCGTTGTCAGCACAGCATTGTCCCAGGTAAGGCATGGAACGGTATTGCCTTTTCCATTGGGACGAGTTTCGGCAATCTTCTGAAGATCGGCGAATACCCATTTGGGTTTCCAGCCCATGCGAAAAGGGATGTGTTGTGTGTGAAGCCCCAGATCGCCCATACAACCATATTCCCCGTTTATGTCAATAATCCGTTTCCAATTGATTGGTTTGTTTAAATCCATATCGCTGGCATGATGAAACCCGCTGCGAACCTCGATCAATTGTCCGTATTTGCCGCTTTTAATCCAGTCGGTCACACGTTTTGCTCCAGGGAAATAAGGAAATTCCGAACTGCAGCGCACCAACAGCTCCGGATGCCTGGTGATTTCTTCCATAATCTTAGTATTGGCATCCAGGTCGATACCAAAAGGTTTTTCCCCAAGAAGATGTTTGCCTGAACGAAGAATATCGATGTAGATTTGTTCGTGAAGGTGATGTGGAACCGCGCAATATATGGCATCCACCCGATCGGAATTGAGTAAATCACGATAAGCGTTTGTAACTATTTCGATCGAAGGGAAATTGGTTGTAAACCAATTGCGGTCGTTCATATTTTTTTCATTGCAAATGCCTGTAAGAACTGGCACGGGGCTATCATCCAAAAGATGACACCAACGCGCCACTGCACTTCCAAATTCTTTACCCATCAGTCCAAGACCGATAATCCCAAAACGGATTTTTTTTCGTTGCATTGATAATTATTTTATTACAATCGAATTGCCATCTTTAACAGAAATTTTTAAAACACCTCCATTTTCTAATGGTTGCCAGGACCATCCGATAGAACCCTTGATTTTTGATTCTGGCAGTTTTTTATTATTCACTAAAATTGATTTTGGTTTTAGTGCCAAACGCAATACCGACTCGGATGCGTTGTCGAATGTTGTAAACTCAATTTTTTCTGAGGAATAGGAGATGCTTTTTATTACTGAAGAACATTTTAATAAATGGTTTTCGCCTGCGGGCGCCCATTCGGGAACGTAAGCAAGGGCATCGGAAAAGTGCCTTATATAGTCGCTATACCCGTCAGAAAACCATGCGCCAGGCCATGTGTGCCCTACAGAAACAAATCCATCGGGAAGACACATATAGCTTGCATAATTTAAATACCTGAATGCTTTATCTTTAAATATAATATCGCCCGTTTTTTCATACCAAAGGGCACATAGCGAACCAAACCTGGCCGAATGGCTGCCCATAGGTTCGTAGCACCAGGTCTGCTCTTTGATGGCATCAAAGTCTTTGTCTCGAAAAACTGATTCAATCCAGGAAATTATTGAAGGTATATCTAACGTAAGGTTTATGTTGGCTGGCTGGTTTTCAATTAGGTATTTTCCCAATTCCACTGGTGTAATTTGCAAGCGGTTCGATTGGTGATTGTCGTTGGGAATATCTTCAAAGTAACCATTCCAGATGTAGGTTTTCATAGGACCATTGATAGAAAAAAGCCATTTCCATGCTATATTTTTTGCGTAAGTGTATTTCCTTTCGGCGGCTGTATCGAGCTTAATAGTGCTTTTTATGCGAATCAATTCGTCAAAGAGTTTATATGGTTCGAGTACATTGGAGCAATATTCCGAATGAATATACCCGGTTCTCGCATTTAACCTGAATGGCCATGGCGATTTAATGGTGGACGAAGCTGCAAAATCTGATTGAGAAGGAAGCTCATTGCGGATGTTTTTTGCAAGTGCGTTGGCGCAATTTATTCCAGCATCAAGATACTTCTTATCACCTGTTAATTCATAGAATCGGACGTAAGCATAACCAAGTTCGCCAATTTTGTCGGGTTCAATGCCATGCAGCCCATCGCCGCGAAAACCATCGCTTTCCCATCTGGTTCCACCCTGATAAACTTTTTCAAAAGCATCGGAACTGGCATACGGAACTTTTTCCCAAATCCATCCTTCAGGCGTTGTGCCATATTGAAGCTGGTGGTCGAGCATGCCCCTTACTACCTCAATGTATTGAGCATCACCTGTGTATTGATAGTAATTTATTGCCAATGATTGAACGCTACCCGCATACACACATGCCGGATTGTGGGGCCAATTTTCGGCAACATATTTGTTTCCGTTTAAATCGGGTTTGTTGAAACAACAGGTTACCAGATAGAATGGTAACCCTGTTTTTTCATCTGTTGGACATGTATTGACTAGAAATTCTGATGCAAGTTTCATAACCTGCCCGAAGGCTGCACCTGGAATTTCAGGCTTATACCATGATAGCAGCGCCCCGTTTTGGTCACGGTTTACTTTGTGGGTCAGAATTGAATCATTATTGTTCCGTTTTATAACCTGTCCATTACCAATAATGAAACATAATAACAACAATAGTGATATGAGTATTTTTTTCATATGTTTATAAATAATGTTTAGCTACAGTCAATACCCAAACTCTTTTTCAACTTCGGTAATTGCCTCTTCAATAATATCCATTCCTTTATTGGCGTAATATTCATCCATAATGAGCGGAGGCGACATACGAAGGATATGACCGGCGGGTATCCATGCCAGTCCTTTACGGAATGCTTTCTGATAAACTAATGTTCCGGCCTGTTCGAAAGGTTCTTTAGTAATCTTGTCTTTCACCAATTCGATTCCAAGAAGAAACCCTTTTCCTTTCACATCGCCAATAATTGGGTGTTCTTCTTTCATTTTATTCAAACGTTTCATGAAGAAATCGCCAACTGTACGAACATTTTCTAAGATGTCCTCCTCTTCAATCACCTCAATTGAAGCTAATGCAGCTGCGCATGCCATTGGGTTTCCGCCATAACTTGACGATGCTGAAATTTTTTCGAGCGCTTCACCGTACTCTTCTTTTACCACCAAGGCTGTAACAGGAAATCCGTTTCCGAATGACTTTCCGAAGGTAACAATATCAGGAATAACCCCCCAGTGATTTAAAGTTAACCATTCGCCTGTGCGTCCCATACCGGCAAGCACCTCATCATCATAGAGCAGAATTTTATATTTATCGCAAAGTTGCTTCAGTTTAGGAAAAAAATCTTCCGGAGGAAAAATACTTCCGGCCCAACCCTGTGCTGGTTCGAGAACAAAGGCCGCCACATTTCCCACAGTTCCTTCTTTGATAAAGGTTTCGTAGAAGTTAATATACGCATCGGTATCAATGGTGCCATTGGTTTTTGTCCATAACGGGCGATACGGATCGGGGCGCGGAACCATGTAAAAGCCAGCTGCTCTGGTTGGACCATAACTATAAGTTTCGCCACGATACATTTGTGCGCAACTTACCGCACCCAGGGTTTTTCCATGAAAGTCGCGGTAAGCCGAAATAAATTCGTGTTTGTTGGTAATTGCGCGTGCTGCACGAATAGCGGCTTCTACAGCGGCCGTTCCATCCGAATAAAGTTGGATTGCATTTAAATTACCGGGTAAAATGCCTGCCATTTTCTCCATCAGTTTTTCTTTTACAGGCGTAGTAAAATCATGGGCATTCATCAGTTTATTAGCCCAATATGAAACTGCCTCCGAAACTTTTGGATGGCAATGTCCAAGGGAAGTTACGTAAATGCCCGATGAGAAGTCGAGATACCTATTGCCGTCAACATCTTTGAGCATAATTCCAGAGCCTTCTTCGAAGCAGACAGGGAATAGTTTCACCTGACCGCTTAAGCCTTTCATGTACCTGGCTGTATTTACGTGCATTACTTTTGATTTTGGCCCTGGCGTTTCCGTAATTAATTCAGGAAGTCCTTTGGCGCTTTCTCTCCACCAATCTTTAGACATAATAGATAAATTAAGTTGTTATAATATTAATATTCTTGCTTTTATATTTTTCAAGAATCGAAGGAGGAATTTCTTTATCGGTTATCAGTTGATCAATTAAATCAAGCGACGAATAATGGAAATAGGATGTTTTTTCGATTTTTGAAGAATCACATAGCAGAAAGACTTTATCCGCAGCTTCGGCCATTTTAAGGGTAACTGAGGCTTCTTTTTCGTGGTTGCTGCTTAATCCCTGCGATAAGGATACACCAGCTGCTCCAATAAATGCTTTGTCTGCTTTGTATTTTGAAAGCAAATTGTCGGTCATTGGGCCGTAAAGTGCTTTTAGGGATGTGTCTAATTCGCCACCAATCAAATAAACCTTAACATGCGGATGTGGCATTAATTCTGAAACCACCGGCAAAGAGTTGGTTATAACCCTCAAATTTTTAAAGCGGGGAAGAAGGCTTGCCAGAAAGAAGACAGTAGTGCCGCAGTCCATATATATCGTGTCATTTTCTTCAATTAGCGAAACAGCAAGCTTACAAATATCTCGTTTCTGATTACGCTTGTCTAATGCATTGCTTTCAAAGCCAAAAAGCTCCGGAATAGTAGTGTTTGGAACTGCACCGCCATGGGTTCTTTTAAGTAGTCCCATACTTTCTAGCAAAGTCAAATCGCGTCGGATTGTTATTTCTGAAACATTACATTGAGTAACAAATTCCTGAATACTCACTTCATCTTTTTGTTCCAATAGCCTAATTATAGTTTTTTTTCTTAACTCTTGTGTCATTTGTAATCAGCGTGATTATATAAGATCGAATACAGCAAATATAATCATATACAATCAATTTTACAATACATATTTTAAAATTTTATTTAAGGCTATATTGTAAATAAATCTGAAATTAATATCTTTGAATAAATTTAAAAAAAATAAACCGATCAAATGCGATCATATATTAACTAATTACACATTGATCATGAATGGAAAAGATTTAAAACTGGAAAAGCTTTTTACGAATGGCCAGAATGCCGTTATTGTCGCAATAGATCATGGTATGTTTGACGGCCCAATACCCGGAATGATCAACCTGAAAGAAACTGCACAAAAGATTAATCCGTGTGTTGATGCAGTATTGCTTAGTCCTGGAATGCTTAAACATCTTCATTCGGTGTTTAATTTTAAAGGCGCACCAATGCCAATTGTAAGATTGAATTGGAGTTCTGTTTATTGCTTTCATTGGAATTATAGCAATGCTTATACCGTTGTTGCACAAACTGTTGAACAAGCAGTTGCTAACGGTGCCGAAATTATTTTGGCTTCGTTGACATTACAAACCGGTAGTGAAGAAACGGATACCCGAAATGTGGAAGTTTATAGCAGATTGGTAAATGAGGCCACAAAATATGGAATTCCTGTTGTTGGTGAATATTTCCCGACCCACTCCGACAAGCTGACCAAAGAGCAAATGCACGAGCAGGTTTATACCTCATGCCGTATTTTGAGCGAATTGGGCTGCGATATGATTAAGACATTTAATACTTATGATTTCAAAAAAGTAACAGAAAGTTGCCCGGTACCGGTACTTGGCCTGGGTGCTGAAAAAACACCTTTGCAAATTCAGGCGCTCCAGCTTGCAGCCAACGAAATCAGAGACGGTGCACGTGGCGTGGTTTTCGGGCGGAATGCCATTCAGGTAGCTGATCCATTTGCTTTTCAGGCGGCGCTCTGCGACGTGGTTAAGAGAGGATTGTCGCCGGAAGAAGTGCTGGTGAAATATAATTTAAAAGATTAGTAAACCAACATTCATGCAACCGGGTGAAGTAAATTTTGTGCTGGGGATTGATGTCGGAACAACCTCTGTTAAAAGTGTTCTGCTGAATAATGTTGGTGTGGTTCTGGCTTCGGCGATGAAGGAATATACCCTTGATTCAGGGCCGGATGATACCTGCGAAGTTCATCCGGATGTATATTGGAACATTACCTGTAAGGCAATCCATGAGTTGTTGGCTGAAACAAAAGTAAATCCTGAATTGGTGAAAGGACTCGCTTTTTCCAGTCAAGGCGAAACGCTTATAGTTGTTGATGTTGATGGTAATCCTATTCGCAAAGCTATTGTTTGGCTCGATAACCGATCGACTATCGAAGCCAAAGAAATTGAAGATAAATTCGGCAGCAAACTTATTATGGATATAACCGGGCAGCCCGAAGTAGTGCCCACCTGGCCTGCAACCCGTATCTTATGGTTAAGAAAAAATGAACCTGAAACTTTTCAAAAAGCTTTCAAATACTTGTTGGTTGAAGATTACCTACTTTATAAAATGACTGGTCAATATCATACCGAGCATTCTTTGATATCGTCAACGCTTTATTTTAATATCAGCAAAAAAGTTTGGTGGCCTGAAATGCTCGGATACATAGGAATATCAGACCATCAATTGCCGCAAATTAATTTATCAGGTATTTCAATTGGAACTCTTACCAATAAAGCAGCTCAGGAAACAGGATTGGCTATAAGCACACAATGTGTTACCGGAGCCTACGATCATCCGGCAGGAGCAATTGGATCCGGAAGCATTCATTCGGGCGATGTTACCCTGACAATTGGGGGATCAATGGCCATGTGCGTATCTATGGAACATCCGGTAACCAACCATGCCTTGAAGTTACCCTGCCAATGCCATGCAGTTGATGGTTTGTTTTTTTTGCTTCCATATGGACAAACTGCAGGAATGGTTTTGAGATGGTTTAGGGATGAGTTTTGTTGTGACGAAGCCCGAAAAGCCCGAAAAAAAGGTTTGGATGTATATGATTTAATTGTTGAAAAAGCCGCAAAAATTGCACCTGGAGCCGATGGATTAGTCATGTTGCCTCATTTAATGGGTGCAGGTTCTCCAGAATTTAATCCCGAAGCCAGAGGAGTATTTGCCGGAATAAAAATGGGGATGACAAAAGCTCATTTTACCCGCGCTATTTTAGAATCGGTTGTTTGCATGGTCAATCGGAATATGCAAATCATGAAAGAACAGGGAATTGTCATTCGCGATATCCATGTGCTTGGTGGTGGTTCGAAAAGTGCACTTTGGGTTCAGATTTTAGCCGATATGACTGGCGTACCGGTGCACACACTAATGATTTCGGATAATGCTGCTACAGGAGCGGCATTGCTTGCAGGGGTTGGGTCTGGTTTATTTGCCGATCTTCACTCTGCATGCAGTTTATCGGTAAAATCCCAATCGTGTTTTGTGCCTAATCAAATGTTGCATGAGCAATATAAAGCAGTTTATAACAGGTATCTTAATTTATACCAATCGCTCGAAACGTATTGGTAAAAGTATTTTTTAAGGTTCTATTCATGGTTTGTAGCAGTGATTAGGATTCTTTAATTTTTGGAGTAGGTTCAAGTAATTTTCTAATAATGAGCCTACCCCGAAAAAGTCAAGAACCCTAAAGAGGCTGTGTGAAAAGTGAAAATTTTAAACACGAAGACAGAAAGTTACGAATTATATATATCTGAAATTTAGCAATTGTGTCTTTGTGACTTCGTGTTCTAATTGTATTATTTTGACTTTTTAGACACCCTACTAAACAGTTCATTTATTTTCAACGTGTTCCCCTTTAGGGGTTAGGGTTTAGAAAGTTGAAAAACAATGAACTCAGGATTTTCGGAGTGGACTCAATAATTATAATTTAGATTTCATTTAAACCTTTACCATGAAAAAACAATTTGTTGTTTTACTGACGCTGCTCCTGATTGTCACTTCTGCATGTAAAAAGGAATTAAATAATGGCCGGCAGGTTTTGCTCATTTTAAATTCCAACAATCCGGAATCAATTAAATCAAGGCAATACCTGATGCCATATATGGCTCATTTTGATATTCCATTTGATACACTTGACCTTGCCAGAGAAAAGCTGCCCAAAAATCTGGAAACCTATAGCCTGATAATCATCTCGCACAAAAACATTGCACAAAATGATGGTGTCCTGGCCAAAACCCTGAAGATTTCACTTTCAGGAGTGGCTAAAGAAGGATCGGGGTTGCTTAGTTTCGATCCTGGACTTTTTACTAATATGCCGAATGATGCTGAAATTTCATTTGCAGATACCCTGTTATTTACTTCAGACAGCAATTACATCACCGCTTTTCATTTTTCGCCTTTTAAACTAAAGTTGTTCGACAGCCTTGCGTTTCCTGTTTATGAAAACATACAGGGCAATGTGTTGATTTCTATCAAAGGAAAACCTTTTTTATGGACAGAGCCATTAAGAAATGGCCATATTGTGCATTGGGCATCAAATGATTGGATGGATACCCAAGTACTCGGGCCATTAGGTGGATTGGACGATTGTTTATGGCGTTCAATGGTTTGGGCTGCACGCAAGCCTTTTGTCATACGCGGGTTACCACCAATCATCACCATGCGTGTAGATGATGTAGCCGGAAGGGGTGAACTTTGGCAAAACACCCCTCTATATTGGGTTGAAACAGCCAACAAATATGGATTAAAACCTTGGCTGGGCTTGTTTATATACAATCTGAACCCTTCGGCTATTAAGGAATTAAGAACCTATATCGAAAACGGGCAGGCTACTGCTTCACCACACGCTTTTGGCAGACCTCCCGGACGTGGAACTCAAGACCCAACTCTCCAAAAGTATTTTAAAGAAATCAAGCATGATTTTACCGACTTTTATTATTATCCAAAAGCAATTCCTTTACGTGAAAAAGAATATGATGAGTTTATTTTTTTTGATCATCAGCATTATAAGCCTTGGAGCAATGAAGAAGCAAAAAAAGGATTGGATGCCGTTGATAAATGGTACGACGAAAATAAACCATTGCCCAAATCAAATTATTTTCTTGCCCATTGGTATGAAGCAGGGGCAAATGTGATTGAGCACGTTTCTAAAAACTGGGGCATGAATTTTATAGCGCAGAACAAAGCCATCGACATGCCATGGAATGACAGCGTTCCCTGGGTAATGCAAGGGCCTTTCCGGTATTTCGAAAAGCCAGGCACCAGCACCAATAATGCATCGAGGACATTAAGGGGCAATAACCCTTTGTATTATGCCGATTTTACCAATATCAACGGATTCCGTTTCTTTAACTGTTTTACCGAGATTAGGGATGACGCTGGTTACGAATGGGCTCCCGACAATGATGTAAACGCTTCTGCAGGCCGCGGTATCCGGCAACTATCCCGAGCATTAGGCAGCATGGCGATGGCTGTATTATTTACCCATGAAACTGATTTTATATATTTAATCGAACCTTCTAAGTGGGAACAGGAGATAAAATTGATAACCGAAGGAATGAAAATATACAACCCACTTTACCTTACAACCGATGATGCCCTAAAAATTGTGCGCGCCACCAAAACGTCAAAGCTTAGTAAAATTGAAAACAATATTCAAAAAAATGAGTTAAAAGTTTTTCTTAGTGGACATAGCGATGTGAAATCCTATTATTATATTTTTACTGAAACGAATGGAAAAATCAATCAGCAACTAAATGAAATACCAATATTTGATAAACAAATTGAAATTGTCTCCAAATTATCAAATTAACAGGATTTTGGGTTAATTATTTCGGTTTCAATTTTTGCAGGCTTATTGGGTACTGGTTTAAATTAACTTATACTATGACTAAATATTCGATTCTAATAGTGGTTATTGGTTTTCTGTTTGGATGCCAACAAAATAAAATAGACAATAAAATGAAATCAGAAACAGTGAACACAATTGCATTGATGAAAAAAACAATCCGGGTAGATTCATCTAAAGTGTTATACAATAAAGCAATTACTCAGGAAGAGTTTTCAAAAGATTGGACTGTTCATCATAGCAATTGGAAAGTTGAAGATGGATGGTTAATTGGTGAAAACCCCGGAAACTGGCCTGGAATGGCCATACTCAAACAGGATTTCCCCGGAAACGTGCTGATTGAATTTGAAGCACAGACTATTCTGCCTTCATCGCACGATATTAATGTGATGTGGAATGGCGAATGGCTTCCGGAAACCGATCAGCGAGGCATTGCTTATGTGGCAGGATTGCAGGGTTGGTGGACCGGGAAGGTGGGAATTGAAAAATCCAATGACTATAAATTTATGGTAGGTACGCCTCTGTTTAACTTTGAGCCCGGCAAATTGTATAAAATTCAGGCAGGAAGCATTGATGGACAATGCTTTATACTTGCCGACGGGAAATTGCTGCTCGAAGCGATGGATCCTAACCCGATTGACAACCAAAAATACACCAAGGTTGGTTTTGAGGCGTATTGCAGCAAAATCCGTATCCGTAATATCAAAATCATGCAGATTTACTGGGAGCCAGTTGATATGAAATATGAGGTTGATTTCTAGCAGTAATGATTAAAAATATTCCATTTAAATTAAAATAGCTTGAAAAGAAATTAGTTCTGTTTGGCGCCTGTAAGATTGGACGTTCATTCATCGCTCAGCTCTTTAGTCAGGGTGGATATGAGGTCGTTTTTATCGACGTATTTAAACCTGTTATGTTACCATTAAATAAGTAAACAAATGAAAAAGAAAAATTTCATCCTTGCGGTTTTAATTGGGTTCGCTTTACTGCAGAACCAGGAACTTTTAGCACAAACTACAACTAAAACGGTTATTACTCCCGAAAAATTGTTATACCATCCTATTCAATTAAATGCTGCTGATAAAACCATCATTCCCTGGTATTCGCCCGATTTAGGAAAGTCGTTCGATTTTGTAATTAACGCCACTTGGAAGTTTTGGAATACCATGCGCATGGATAAGAATGGATTACCATATTACATGAACCATCAGGTATGGCGGGGCGATTTCAACGACCGCCGTGGAGTTGGCGGCGACCAGTTTTCCATGGCATTGTCATCCTTCAACCTGCTTTATGGTTATACAGGCGATGAAGCTGTGAAAGAAGAAATGAAGTTTATTGCCGACTACTACCTCACTCATTCACTTTCGCCAGCCAATGCAAAATGGCCTAACATTCCTTATCCATACAATGCGCTTGTTTATTCAGGAATTTACGATGGCGATATGGTAATTGGTCCTGGTTTCACTCAACCTGACAAGGCTGGCTCGTTTGGGCTTGAATTGGTGAAATTACACAAAATGACCAGCACTTTTCCCTGGCCAAATATAACTGAAAAACGGTATTTGGAAGCTGCAACAGATATTGCAAACACACTTGTATTGCATCTACAAGGGGGAGATAACGATAATTCTCCTCTTCCTTTTAAGGTAAATGCAATAACCGGTGAAATTGGCAAGCTACAACACAATTCAGGTAACAATGAAACTACTCAGCAAAGCAGTTATTCCAGTAATTGGGCTCCTACATTAGAACTATTACTCCATTTAATCGATTTGAAAGCAGGAGATACCCAAAGCTACCAAAAAGCATTCGAAACCATATTGGCCTGGATGAAAAATTATCCCTTAAAAACAAATAAATGGGGACCTTTTTTCGAAGATATACCGGGCTGGAGCGATACTCAGATTAACGCCATCACTTTTGCTCAATTTATCATGAACCATCCTCAATATTTCCCCAACTGGAAAACTGAAGTACAGGGCATTTTCGACTGGGTTTACCAGAAACTTGGAAACAAAGAGTGGGAAAAGTATGGTGTAATTGTGGTAAACGAACAAACAGCTTATCAGACTCCGGGCAACAGTCACAGCTCCCGCCAGGCATCAGCCGAACTGCAGTTTTCTGCATTATCCGGCGCCAATACTTCTGTGAACAATGCCATCCGTCAACTTAGCTGGGCCACCTACATGGTGGGCAACG
>Ga0316608_1000468_pt1 | contig 19158 bp, 12 predicted proteins | sample MIS2016152B_MG_FD_207673 | JGI IMG/M metagenome (GOLD analysis project Ga0316608, IMG submission 207673) | Microbial mat bacterial communities from Middle Island sinkhole, Lake Huron, Michigan, United States - MIS.2016.152B | ecosystem: Environmental > Aquatic > Freshwater > Lake > Sediment...
CTTTTACCAGGCTTCTTATCTGAATTGGTGTTTAATATAAAATTGTAAACACTGGTTATCCAGTTGCTATTTGACAATTCAACTATTTTCGGTGTTTTCCCGGTAGTGCCGGAACTTAAATTATATGTTGCAACATTGGTAATACTCGACTTAGAAACTGAGCGTTTAAGTGGTATTTTATTACTGCTGGGTTCAATGGTTTTTTCAAGGAGGATCAACCGTATTGGGGGGCGTTCATGACTTAGGGCGAGTTTTATATCGTCCGCGAAAAACTCCGAACAAAGGATGGTGGTGTTGGTTTCTTTTAAAAAATAGAGAATTGATTGAGAATCCAGCCCAGGTGGAAGGGCAAAAAATATCATATCCTCGAGATGACATAACGCTCTAAGCGCATAATAGTTTTTTTGATTACCCTGAAGCAACGAAACAACCTGCCTTGGTTTTAGAAACGATGCCCCAATTTTATCCTGAATTTTAGCTATCTCTGATTGCAAATCGGAGAATTTAAACGATATATTGTTTGCTTTGTCCTCAAATAGAAGCTTAGTTGAGTTCCTTTTAAAAGAATAATTTATTATATCAGCTGGAGTTTTAAGTTTCCTGATACGATATAAATAGAAAACTATAAATCTATTTTTAAATGCAGAAAATGAATACATTAAGTATGAAATCTAACGGTCAATAAGTTTACAAAAGATAGTATATTTTTTTCAATATTCTGTTTTTTAGTAAATTAAACTATTAACATGTTTAAAATTTTATATATTAGTGCATTGTAATTTATTAATTAACTGCTGCACGCTTTGAATACAGTTTTTGAAAAGCTTGACAGAATTGCCGGTGAAATAAATACGAATTCATATTTATCGCTGTTTACCTTTAGGGTTGTGCGAACCAGGAGAGAATTCGAAAATAGCTTGGCCCTTGTACAAAGGGAATATCTTCGTAAAAACTACTGTACAAACAGAAATGAAGGGTTGCGTTTGACACCATTTCACCTTCTTCCTGAAACAATTGTATTTTCGGCATTTTATAAAAAACAGGTTGTAGCTACTTTATCTGTCATATTTGACAGCCCGTTTGGTTTGCCTATGGATAAACTTTTCCGGGCGGAGTTAATACCTTATCGAAATCAGGGCAACCTTATTTGTGAAGCATCTACTTTTGCAGTAGACAGTGATTTTTTCGGTTCAGAGAATCAAGGGTTCTTTGACCCGAAACGACTCTCTTTCGTGATTTATTTTTACAAAATTGCAGTGATTTATTCAAAACTTATGAAAGGGGTCGAGCACATGTTCGTTACAATTAACCCTCGCCATAACTTAATGTACATTTTTTTAACGTTTACCGACATTTGTAACGAGATTAAAAGCTATGAGTTTGTGAATGATGCTCCGGCGAAAGCAAAAGTAATGAACCTGAAAAGGATTGATAAGACTTGTCAGTCAATGGGCCTATTAGGATTACAAAGCATGTTCCGAGAAAACCTGGCTGCTTATGACATGTTTTCAGACAAATATGTGCTCGATTACCTTGATTTAGAATATTTTCTAGAAAAATGTGAAAGTCTTTCAGATAGCTACGACACTGTATCAGAAATATTGGAAGTGTATTTTCCCGAATTGTTTTTGGTTGAAAGCATTTAACGAGGCAATAGCAAAGAGACATGGAACACAGAATATCTGTTCTCCATGTCTCTATGTTAATTCCTTATTTGCCGACTTGGGTTCTTAAGTTGCAGATGGAGCATCAGCAGCCTTCGCTTTACTGCGCATTGATAAAATGTCTTTATCAAATAAATAAAGGTTGCCATCGCCTAAAAGCTTAAGCTTATCTTTAATTCCACGTACAGAAGCTTCCTCTTCAATTTGCTCGGTGACAAACCATTGTACCCAATTTTGAGTGGTAAAATCTTTTTCTGAAATACACACACTTACAATTTCGTTTATAGAGCTTGTAATATGTTCCTCGTGTGTAAGTACTTTTTCAAATACCTGATGTACACTAGGATATTCCGAAGGAGGCTGCTGAATCGATGGAATTATTGCTTTTCCGCCACGTTCGTTCACATAATGAACGAATTTCAGCATATGTACTTTTTCTTCTTCAGCTTGAGCATACAACCATTTCGAAGTACCTTCAAAACCTTCTGCTTCAGCCCACGATGCCATTGCTAAATACAAAAAAGATGAATATGCTTCTTTTTGTATTTGCGATATTAGGATTTCTTCAACTTTTTTGGTTAGCATAATTTTCAGTTTTAAGTTTTTTTAAAATATAATTTTTTCTAATTCTAAAACGCACTTTTATTTGTCCTAAAATACCTTTTTTATTAATCAACCTGCAACTTACATTTTTTAACCTGCAACCAGTTACATATTCTTAATAATCTCATCTCCAAATTCAGAACATTTGAGTTTCGTTGCTCCTGGCAAGGCACGCTCAAAATCATAGGTTACCCTTTTGTTTTTAATGCTACCCTGGAGCCCTTTAACAATAAGGTCAGCTGCTTCCTGCCATCCCATGTACTCGAGCATCATCACACCCGAAAGAATTACTGAACCCGGATTTACCATATCTTTTCCGGCATATTTGGGGGCAGTTCCGTGTGTGGCTTCAAATACCGCATACCCTGTTTCGTAATTTATGTTTGCACCTGGCGCTATTCCAATACCACCAACAATGGCAGCCAGAGCATCCGAAATATAGTCACCATTGAGGTTCAAAGTTGCAATAACCGAATATTCAGCCGGACGTGTAAGAATCTGCTGAAGAAATGCATCGGCAATAACATCTTTCACAATAATTTCTTTTCCAGTCTTTGGGTTTTTGAAGGAGCACCATGGACCACCATCTATTTCAACAGCATTGTATTGTTTTTTAGCCAAGGCATATCCCCAATCGCGGAAACCACCTTCAGTAAATTTCATGATATTTCCTTTGTGGACCAATGTCACCGAAGGGAGGTCATTATTAATGGTATACTCAAAAGCAGCACGCACCAATCGCTCAGTACCGTCTTTCGAAACTGGTTTAATGCCAATAGAAGAACTTTCGGGAAAGCGTATCTTCTTCACTTTCATTTCAGTTCGAAGAAAATCAATCAGTTTTTTAACTTCATCCGTGCCTGCCATCCATTCAATTCCGGCATAAATATCTTCAGAGTTTTCCCTGAAAATTACCATGTTTGTAGTGGTAGGGTCTTTAACAGGAGTAGGAACTCCTTCATAATAACGAACAGGGCGTAAGCAAACATATAAATCGAGTTCCTGGCGAAGGGCAACATTTAACGACCGGATACCTCCACCAACAGGGGTTGTTAAAGGCCCTTTTATGGCTACTAAATGGTCGCGAATTATATCAAGTGTTTCCACTGGCAACCACTCATTCTTTAATTTAAAAGCCTTTTCTCCGGCATAAACTTCTTTCCAAAAAATTTTCCGCTTGCCTTTGTAAGCTTTCTCAACTGAGGCATCCAAAACTTTAACCGAAGCCGCCCAAATATCTGGACCTGTTCCGTCGCCTTCAATAAATGGGATTATTGGAGTGTTGGGTACATTTAAAATACCATTGGTACAAGTAATTTTTTGTCCTTCCATGACTATATAATATAGAAATTAAATTATTCAAAATCGAGATTAAACTGCTGCTTTAGTTTATACAAATCCGGATTTTTTTTAATCATATGCTCAAATTTATCTTCGGATGTATAAAGCTTATTGCTCTCTGTTTTTTCAGTAATATTGGTAACAATATCAATGGTATAGTTGTTCAGCGATTTTTTTAAGTAATTTAATAAATTTACTTTAATATTCCGAATAGCTTCTTCCTGAAGTTGGTTGCTCACTGAAAATTCTATAGTTGTAGGATCTTTTAATAGTGGTTCATACGCTACCAAAGTGCTATACATTCTTGGTTCCTGCGTTTTATACCCCTCGGCGTAATTTTTCCATTCAGCTAATAACTGCTCCTGGGTAAACTGGTTAGTTCCATTATTGGAGGTTGAGATGTTTTCCGAAACTATTTCAATCGGCTTCTCCGTTGTTTCCTGCTTTTGATATCCGCCTTTTAAAGCATCCTTCAATGATGGGGTTGTAGGACGGGGTATAGAAACCGGGGAAGATGCAGGTTTTGAACCCGCATCGGTTGACGTAACAACCTTGTTTTGAGTAGGTATGGGCGATTGTTGTTTCGGTTTAGCTACCTCAGGTTCATCGTTTTTTTTTTCAGGGTCGATATTGCTGAGTTGGATAAGGGCAAGTTCGACGTGAAGGCGCTGGTTTTTGCTGATTTTGTATTGGACATCGCATTGATTACAGATGCCCAGTGCCTCAAAAATCAATTCGGCCGGGCATCGGGTGGCTTGCGCCTTGTATTGTTCCTTAATGGAAGCGGATACTTCAAGCAATTGAAGGGTGATAGGGTCTTTGCAAACTAAAATATCCCGGAGATGAGAGCTTAGCCCACTGATAAAATTATGGCCATCAAATCCTTTATCAAGTATTTCATCAAAAATTAAGAGGGCCTTGCTAACGTTATGTTCTAAAAATGCATCTACCAGTTTGAAGTAAAATTCGTAATCCAAAACATTTAAGCTTTCGATAACACCTTTATAAGTAAGGTTGCTGCCTACGAAGCTTACCATTTGATCGTAAATAGATAGGGCGTCGCGCATGCCACCATCCGCTTTTTGAGCAATTACGCTTAACGCTTCAACTTCGTAATTTACCGATTCGTTTTTCGAAATATATTCCAGGTATTGAACCGAATCTTCTATCCGTATCCTGTGAAAATCAAATATTTGACACCGGGAAAGAATTGTGGGTATAATTTTATGTTTTTCGGTAGTGGCCAGAATAAAAATTGCATGCGCGGGAGGCTCTTCCAGTGTCTTCAAAAAAGCATTAAACGCCTGCGATGATAGCATGTGGACCTCATCGATAATATAAATGCTATATTTTCCAATTTGGGGCGGTATTCTTACCTGGTCAATAAGGGTTCGGATATCTTCAACCGAATTGTTGGATGCTGCATCCAGTTCATGGATATTGTAGGAGCGCGATTCGCTAAATGCTTTGCACGATTCACATTCCTGGCAAGCTTCCGTATCGGGTGTGCGGTTTAAACAATTTAAGGTTTTGGCGAAAATACGGGCACAGGTTGTTTTACCAACACCCCGGGGACCACAAAACAAATAGGCATGTGCAATATGACCAGTTTTAATGGCATTCTTTAATGTGTTGGTAACAGCATGCTGGCCTATAACCGATACAAAGGTTGCAGGCCTGTATTTACGCGCCGATACTATAAAATCACTCATTTTTATTATCTATAGGGCAAAGATATGTAATTATCTTTTCTGCAACAGGTCTTGTTAATAAATTAAGTATACCGAAAATTGAAATACTCTTCTATCTTTGTTTGTCATTATGCGAAAATAGTAATCTTCATACAAATTAAGTTTATTCAATTGCTAACCTTCTAAATAAAAAATACATATGAAAATTAAATTTCTTGGAGCGGCCCGTGAAGTTACCGGGAGCAAGCATTTAATAATAACTAAACACGGCACACGGATTTTACTTGATTGTGGAATGTTTCAGGGAAAAGGACTTGAAACGGACTCCATGAACAGGCACCTTGGATTTAATCCGGGCGAAATCGATTTTTTAATATTGACCCATGCCCACATTGATCATACCGGACTTATACCATATATATACAGGTTAGGATTCAGGGGAACGGTAGTTTGTACCAGCGCCACCCGCGATTTATGCGCCATTATGCTTGCCGATTGCGGTAAAATTCAAGAGCAGGATACCAAATGGTTTAATAAAAAAAGACTGAAACAAGGAAAAGAGCCGGTTGAATCGATTTATACCAAAGCAGATGCCGAGCAATGCCTCGAATTATTTATTGGAATCCCTTACAATAAGCCCTTTAAATTAAACGGACAGGGAACAGTAACATTTACTAATACCGGCCATCTTTTAGGAAGCGGCGTGGCAAATTTTATATTTGACGAAGGCGACCGCAAAATTACCCTCGCATATACAGGTGATGTTGGAAGATTGACAAACCGAATTTTGAAATCGCCTGTTCCCTTTCCTCAGGCAGATTATATAATTACCGAATCGACCTATGGCGACAGGTTGCATGAGACAACCTTAGTATCAGAAGAGAAACTTTTGGAAGTTATAAAGCATACCTGCGTCGAAAAGAAAGGGAAAGTAATTATCCCTTCCTTCAGCGTTGGCCGCACGCAAGAAGTCATCTATTCCCTGAATAATTTCTTTAACGAGGGGAAACTGCCAAAAATAAATATTTATGTAGATAGTCCACTTTCGGTGAATGCCACTAATATTTTCAGGTTACATAAAGAATGTTTTAACGAATTGATGGTCGAAAAAATGGACACCGATCCCGATCCTTTTGGGTTCGACCGATTGTTTTTTGTTACCAATGTGGAAGAATCAAAGAAGCTGAATTTTTCAAAAGAACCTTGCGTGATTATTTCTGCATCAGGCATGATGGAAGCCGGACGTGTAAAACACCATTTGGCAAATAATATTGCTTTTGAACAAAATACAATACTGGCTGTAGGCTATTGCGCTCCATCTACCCTGGGAGCACGAATTTTGAGAGGCGAAGATCGGGTGTCCATCTTTGGTACGGAGTATATGGTAAAAGCTGATGTTGAAAAACTCGATTCATATTCGGGACATGCCGACTATCAGGAATTGCTGCACTTTTTAGATTGTCAAAATAAAAGCGAGAACAAAATGGTGTTTGTAGTGCATGGGGAATATAAGGCACAACAATTTTTCCAAACTAAATTGAAAGAAGCGGGCTTTAAAAACGTTGTCATTCCTGAATTGGGTGAAGAATTTGAAATATAAGCACTTTAACAAAAAATAAAGGAAAAGTATTTTGTCAGGTTTAAAAAAGTTTCTACTTTTGCGACCTGATTTATTAAAACAAATAAATAAAACAAACAGTATGTTAAATCGTTACGAAACCGTTTTCATTGTAACTCCCGTTTTGTCTGATACACAGATGAAGGAAGCGGTACTAAAATTTAAGCACGTTATCACCGAAGAAGGTGGTAAAGTAGTGCACGAGGAGGATTGGGGCCTGCGGAAGCTGGCTTATCCTATCCAAAAAAAATCTACCGGGTTCTATTACCTGATTGAGTTTGAATCTGAAGGGAAGGCCATCGAAAAGTTAGAACTAGAATACCGTCGTGATGAGCGCGTTATCCGTTTTTTAACCATGAAGATGGACAAATATTCAGTAACTTATGCTGAAAAGAAAAGAAGTCAAAAAAAAGCTGAAAAAAAAGTAGAGGACTAGACTATGAGCACGAACCAATCAGAAATTAGATATTTAACGCCCCCAACAGTAGAGGTAAAGAAGAAAAAATACTGCCGTTTCAAGAAAAACAGGATTAAATATGTGGATTATAAGGATCCTGAGTTTTTAAAGAAGTTTCTTAATGAGCAAGGTAAAATTTTACCACGCCGACTCACCGGAACCTCGCTGAAATTCCAGCGTAAAGTTGCTACAGCTATTAAAAGGTCTCGTCATTTGGCATTTTTGCCATACGTTACCGACATGTTGAAATAATACAGGAGGAATAAATAATGGAAGTAATTCTTAAACAAGATATGCCAAATCTCGGCCAGAAGGACGAGATTGTAAAAGTTCGTGACGGTTATGGCCGTAATTTTTTAATTCCTCAGGGAAAAGCTACTACTGCTACTGCTTCGGCAAAAAAAGTACTAGCTGAAAATACGAAACAACGGGCACACAAAGAAGCTAAAATCAAGGCAGAAGCTCAAAAAACTGCCGAAAAAATGAATGGCTTGAAATTGAAAATTGGCGCTAAAACCAGTACTACCGGCAAAATTTTTGGATCAGTTAATACTATTCAGGTTGCTGAAGCTCTCAAGGAAAAAGGGTATGATCTAGATCGTAAAAACATTAGCCTTGTGAATGAAGATGCCATTAAAGAAGTTGGTACCTACAAAGCAAAAGTGAAACTTCACAAAGAAGTAGTTGTGGAAGTAGAATTCGAAATCATTTCAGAATAAACTTTGTTTAGAATATTATTAAAAAGGGCTGCCCGATTAGAGCAGCCCTTTTTTTATGCTTTTATGGCGATGGTTTCAATTTCGATCAATGCCGCCAACGGTAATCCTTTCACCGCTATAGTTGACCTGGCAGGAGAGTTTTCAATATAATAGTGGGCATAAACTTCGTTCATGTCTTTAAAATCAGCCATATCGGATAAAAAACAAGTGGTTTTTACAACATTGCTATAGGTAAGGCCAGTTTCTTTCAGAATGGCTCCTACATTTTTTAATACTTGCTCTGTTTGTTCTTTTATTCCGCCATCGACCATTTTACCCGTTGTTGGATCTATCGGGATCTGACCCGAAATAAAAAGCATACCATTAATTTCTACTGCCTGGCTGTATGGGCCAATAGCCTTAGGAGCATTTTCCGAATGTATTATCTTTTTCATAAGCGAAATAATTACTCTTTTCAGAATTGAATAATAATTACAATATCGTTTAATTTAGGAATCGAATAATTAATATGCAGTTCGAAATCGCTCGGAGTGACATTAGTACCACTTTGTCAGATTAAGTGAGTCGAAGCATATGTCTTGACTAAACTAAATTATATTACATCAGAAAGATACTATTTTTCTTACATTCTTCCACCATTGCAGGAGGCCAGATACTTGCCTGAATTTCTCCAATATGTGCTTTTCGCAGAAAAAACATGCATAAACGCGATTGACCAATTCCACCACCAATAGACAAAGGCAATTCCCCGTTTAGCAAGCGTTTGTGAAAGTATAATTCTTTACGTTTTTCAGCGCCCCTACTAGCAAGCTGGCGTATTAAAGCATCCTGATCAACCCGTATACCCATAGAAGAAAGCTCAAAAGCGGACTGTAACACAGAGTTCCAAACAACGATATCGCCATTTAGTCCTTTAAATCCCTTAACCGAATCGCTACTCCAATCGTCATAATCGGGAGCACGTCCATCATGTTTGGTGCCGTTTCCAAGATCTCCTCCGATGCCAATTACAAAAATAGCCCCATATTTTTCGGCTGCTTTGGTCTCCCGCTCCCGTGGGGTTAAGTTTGGATATTGTGCTAATAACTCCTCGGTATGGATAAATGTAATCTCCTCTGGCAGAATGGGGGTAATGTGCCCAAAGTTTTCGTAAACCATATATTCAGTGCGTTTCATAGCCTCGTAAATGCCAAGCACGGTTTTCTTCAAAAAATCGAGGTTGCGCTGCTCTTTCGACATCACCCTTTCCCAGTCCCATTGATCGACATAAAGAGAATGAATGTTGTCTAATTCCTCATCAGGCCGAATGGCATTCATATCGGTATATAATCCATAACCCATTTCGATGTTATAATCGGCCAGCATCATACGTTTCCATTTTGCAAGCGAATGAACCACCTCCGCAACTGAATCGTCCATATCTTTTATAGGAAATGCAACAGGACGCTCGGTGCCGTTTAAATCGTCGTTAATACCGGTTCCTTTCAATACAAAAAGGGGGGCAGTTACCCGCCGTAAATGCAACTCAGAGGCTAAACTTAATTCGAAAAAATCTTTTACTAGTTTTATAGCCTTTTCGGTTTGAGGAAGGTCTAATAGCGATTTGTAATTGGTTGGAATACTTAATTTCATAAAAATAGTAGTATTTGTTAATTTTAAAATGGTTCTTAAAAACTGACTTTTGTCATTAATACGTCGCAGCTATAAGGGTGAAATTCAGAAAATATTTATGCATTTAAATATCTAACCCCTTAAAAAATTGTTTTTCAATAAATTTTAGTTTTATCACTTAATTTTTAGTTTTTCCTTCGTTATTGAAAGATATTATATGGTAAAAGAGCAATATTTTGATTAAAAAAACAATATTTTTTAAATAATTATAATGAGCTGCTAAAAAAAAGTAATATGAGGGGATAGTTTATCAACTTAATTGGTAATTAATTTTACCAGGTTTAATAACCAATACCAAACTGTTTAAACTTAACACAGCGAATTAATTATGAATCTTAAGAAATGGTGATGAATACATATTACAAAGTGTTACTAAAAATGTTTTATTTGAGAAAACTTGGAGATCACGGAGGGAAAATCGCCAGCGATTTTTAAAAAACTATGTGATCTCTTCGCGTTCTCTTTCCTTTAAATTATTAAATAGCATTAAGTTTCTAAGCGCAGAATTTATTTTTAGATGGAAACATGCTTCTGAGTTAAAACATTTTGTTCCCTTTTTAAACAGTCTCTAAAATATACAAATAGAAGTGCAAATTTCCCTGTTTATTGGTCAATAGTGCATTATCCTAGCAATTCCGCAATTAATATATATAGTATTAATGGTTTACTTAACGAATTAATTCCCTATCGTTTTTACAATTTGAAAAACGGTTTATTAAAAATTATGGCGTAACTTTAATAGAGTTCAAATCGCTTTGTGACGTTTATTGTTTTAAATAGCAGCATTATGCAACGATTATTCTCAAATCGTCGATTACTTTCATTTGTAATTGTCTTAGTTGTTTCTAACCTTTTAATTGCAGGTATTTCGGTGTTTTTTATTTATAATAAATCTGTAGCATCACTCAAATCTACTTTATCGGAGATATTGGAGCATCAACAATCACTGGTTTCTATTCTTCATAAACAGGGTAAAAGCAATGAAGAAATAATAGTACTAATTAAAAAAATGCATAAAAGGTATTATGATATAGGTAAAACCGGCGAATTTGCCATTGCTACCAGAAAGGGTGACAGTATTAAATATCTTTTAGCAAATGGTGAGAATGCAGATTACAAAAAAGAGCAACCTAATGATTCTGGAATTCCAATGATCCTGGCTTTAAAAGGAAAATCGGGTTTTGTTGTTGCAGAAGATTATTTGGGTATAAAGTATTATGCAGCATATACATATGTAAATTCTTTACATTGGGGAATTGTTGCTAAAATTTCATCACACGAAGTATATCAAGCAGATTTTCAGACAATATTTATAACGTTTCTTATTACAATTCTGGTAATATCAGTTTCTATTTTTCTTTTTGTAAAATTATCAAAACCCTTATTGGGTGAAATTTACGAAGGAGCAGATAGTTTTAGCAACCTTTTTGAGCATACTCAAGTTTGCACATTGTTAATTCATACCTTGAGCGGGAAAATAGTTAATGCAAATTCTGCAGCATGCGAATATTTTGGATATGAGCAGAAAGAGTTAGTTTCGATGAAAATTTCGGAAATTATTCATCTTACACCTGATGAATTATATCAAAAACAAAAGCATAACTCAGATGGTAAAGCTGCGCATTTCCTTTTTGAACATAAACTATCGAATGGGTCAATTCGTTATTTGGAAGCATTTGTTTGGAATGTTATGTTTACCAGCGAAGCATTTAATTATTTCATGATTTTCGATATAACTGATCGTAAAATTGCTGAAAAAGAGCTTATTACTGCCAAGGAAAAAATTGAAGAAAGCGAAGAACGATATAAAAGAATCACTGCCGGATTAACAGATTACTTATATACAGTCAAAGTTAAAGATGGTAAGGCTGTTGAGACAATACATAATGAAGCTTGCCTTGCAATTACAGGATATTCATCCGATGAGTTTACTGCTGATCCATATCTTTGGATTAACATGGTGGTGCCTGAAGAACGTAAAAAGGTTGCCGAAAGGTCTATGAAAATATTGGAAGGAAGAGATGTATATCCAAGTGAGCACCGAATAATTTGTAAGAATAGAACAATACGATGGGTAAATGATACTGCAATTCTTAGATTCGATTCAAATGGAAATTTAATATCCTATGATGGTGTAATAAAAGATATTACGGAACATAAGCTGGCAGAGACAGAATTGTTATACACGAAACACTTGCTCGATGAAACATTTGAGCAATGCCCTGTCCCTATGGTGTTGGTAAGTATGCCTGATGCTATATATCGCATCATAAACCCTGCCTGTAAGAAGTTTTTGGGAATGGAAGATCAGCCATCACTCATTAATACTTCGCTATTCGATCTAAAACCATCGTGGTCAGACTTTGACATAAATAACAATCCGGGAACACTGGATAGATTACCATTAGCAAGAGCACTTAAAGGAGAGAGTACCTTTAACGAAGAGCGAAAAATTGTTCGTAAAGATGGGAGTATTCGTTGGGCATTGGTTAGTGGGGTACCTATTTACAATTCAAAAGGAGAATTGGTTGCTGGATACTTGATAATGAATGATATTACAAAAAATAAACTTGCCGATGAAGCCATGCGCGAAAGCGAAGAACGCTTCCGTTTACTTGCTGAAAATTCAACTGACATGATTGCCCGACACGATGCTGATGGCCGGTTTTTATATGTTTCGCCTGCTTGTAGGACTTTACTTGGATATGAACCTGAAGAATTAATTGGACGTCTTGCTTTTGATTTATTTCATCCAGAGGATATTCCGATATTAGAGGATAACAGGGTTACAATTATCAACCAACCTATTACTACTACAAGCATATTTCGAATTCGACATAAAAATGGAGACTATATATGGTTTGAAACTACAACCCGAACCATATTCGACAATGTAACAGGCAATGTAATAGAATTACATGCTTCCAGCAGGGATGTAACAAAACGAAAAATGGTGGAAGAAGCATTAAGGATAAGTGAAGAGCGATATGAACTGATTAATAACTCCAGTAGGGACAGTATATATAGTTACGATAAAGCAGGTCGTTTTACCAGTGCAAATAAAAATTTGTGCATTACATTGCAACTGGATGCAAGTCAAATTATTGGCCGTACCCATATCGATCTGGGATTTCCGGAAGAATTATGTAAAGAATGGGATAAACTGCACCGGCAAGTTTATGAAACCAACCATACGGTAACTGATGAAACTACAGGTCCTTTGCCTGATGGAACAATTCATTATTACGAAGTGGTGCTTAACCCGCTTCATGACAATCATGGAAATATAATTGGCATTGGAGGCACAACCCGAGACATAACCGAGCGCAAAAAAGCAGAACTTCTACTTCAGGAGAAGAATAACGAAATAGAGGCTCAAAATGAAGAATACCATCAACTTAACGAAGAACTTACTCAGACAAATGATGAGTTATATGTTGCCAAAATTCGTGCAGAAGAAAGCGACCGCCTGAAGACATCATTTCTGCAAAACCTGAGCCACGAGATTAGAACTCCGATGAATGCCATTATGGGATTTTCCGATTTATTAGTTTATCAATATAACGACAAATTAAAACTCGAAAAGTACTCTGAAATTATTAGGCGGCGCAGCAACGATTTGCTCGATATTATAAATGACATTCTCGATATCGCCAAAATTGAATCAGGTCAGTTGCCAATAAATATCGAAGAGTGTAATATACCAGAATTGTTCAACGAACTCAATGCTTTTTTTACGGAACATCAGAAACAAATTGGTAAACAACATATAGCGTTTAGTTTTTCAGCCAAATGCGATCCATCCGATCTTGAAATAGCTACCGATAAGGGGAAACTGAAACAAATATTTATCAATTTGATAAGTAATGCCTTTAAATTTACCGACTCCGGAGAAATTGAAGGAGGCTGTATATTCGATGGAAGCAATAATCTTATATTTTATGTTGCCGATACAGGTATTGGCATTCCACCAGATAAGCAACATGTCATTTTTGAGCGGTTTGCCCAGGTAGATCATGGTAATTCCAGGGTATATGGAGGTACTGGTTTGGGTTTGTCAATAGTAAAGGGGTTGGTTAATTTATTGGGGGGCGAAATAATGCTTGAATCCGAATCGGGGAAAGGCAGCAAATTTTCTTTTACAATTCCATACAAACCTGTTAAATTAACCAAAGCCATTCCACCAACATACATTGAACCCATTGGATATCAATTATCAAACAAAACAGTATTGATTGTGGAAGATGATTTCTTCAATGCCGAATTCCTTAAAGAAATACTCTCTGGTAAGGGTCTGAATATAATCCATGCACAAAATGGTAAAGATGCTGTTCAAATAGCATTAAACCACTTAGTAGATATTGTTCTAATGGACATTCGGCTACCCGATATGGATGGTTACGAAGCTACCCGACTAATCCGGCAATACAAACCAAATTTGATAATTATTGCACAAACTGCCTATGCATCACATTTCGAACAACAAAAAGCGCTGGACGCTGGTTGTAACGATTATATCAGCAAACCAACCAAACAAGATTTATTATTTACAATCATTTGTAGACAAATAAAAGCAGCAAAATTATGATTAGAAAGATTAATTTGGTATATATTTATTTCAAACTACTTATTAATAATTGAGGTGACTAACTCTTTTATAAATTCATTTAATATGAATCGCCAGAAAGCATCTAAAGATGAACTAATTTTAGAGTTACAACAATTGGAACTTAAATATAATTTATTATTAGATTCATCCGAGAGCAATATTTCAAGGCACAAACAAGTTGAGGAAAACCTTAGACAAACAGAATCGTTGCTTAAAACGACACAGCAACTTGCACATATAGGAGGTTGGGAATGGGATGTTAAAAAGCAAACCATGACTTGGACTGAGGAAACCTATCGACTTCACGGAATTGATCGGGAGCAGCTAACACCAGGATCAGTCGAACATATAAACCGAAGTCTGGAATGTTATCTTCCGGAGGACCGTCCTGTTATTCAGGCTGCATTTCAACAATGTGTGCAAGATGGAAAACCATACGATTTGGAGTTTCGTTTTATCAATGTCAAAAAGGAGCATTTATGGATCCGCACCTTTACTATCCCTGTCAAAGAGAACGATATTGTTATCAGAGTGGTGGGGTTCATTATGGATATAACCGAACGAAAACAATCAAGAGAGGAACTTACTCGAAGTGAAATAAGATTTCGAGCCACATTTGACAAATCGCCGGTGGGGGCAGTTATCGTTGGTCTTGATCAGCGTTTTATACGGTGTAATGAAGCCTTCTGTAGTTTTCTTGGGTACGCTGAAAATGAAATTATTGGGAGACCAATTGTTGAATTTACTTTTCCTGAAGATATTGAGCTAGGCAATAAAGAGTTAATGAAATTAGTGAATGGGGATATCGAATTTAGTACCTTCCAAAAACGATACCGCCGGAAAAACGGAGAAGTTGTTTGGGGTGAAATTCATATCAGTCTGATACGGGATGAAAATAACAATGAATTATACTTCCTACCTATCATTGAAGATATAACACAACGAAAAAAAGCTGAGGACCAAATTGTTAAACTGAATAATTGTTTTTTAAAATTTGGTACTGATCCAATTATTAATATAAACCTTTTAGTATCCCTTTGCGGCGAATTGATGGGAGCAACATGTGCTCTATACAACCGGATAAATGATGGGCTATTATGCTCGCTTGGAAAGTGGAATGTACCTAAGGATTATAAAACAATTGATTTGCCGGATGGACATCTTTGTACCGATGTAATCCATTCGAAAGGTGAATCTACTATCATTATCCGAAATCTTCAGTCCACAAATTATTTTTATACCGATCCTAATGTCAGATTATTCGACCTGAAAACCTATATTGGGCGGGCAGTAAAATTTAACAATATAAATGTCGGCTCCTTGTGTGTAGTGTTCCAACACGACATTATTTATAATTCAAATCAGTTGCAGTTAATGGAAATAATTGCATCTGCCATTGGAGTTGAAGAAGAGCGGTTTAAAGCCCAGAATGCTTTGAAGGAAAATGAAGAAAAGCTAAGCAGTATTTTAAATAACACCAAAGATGTAATTTGGTCATCTAACTGGCCCGATTTTAATGTTCAATATATTAGTCCTTCCGCTAAAAAGGTTTTTGGCCGAACAGCCGAGGAGTTTAAAGAAAGTACTAATCTTTGGTCAGAAATTGTTCATCCCGATGACAGATATTTAACCGAAAATGCGATAGCACAATTAAATAGTAATGGCACCGCGTCCAGGGAGTGTCGTATTGTTCAGCCAGATGGGACTGTAAATTGGATTTATGAAAAGAGCCAACTTGTATACGATGAAAACAATAATGTTGTTAGAATAGACGGAATAGCATCAGATATTACACAACGAAAACAATTTGAAGATGCATTAAAAATGAGTGAAGCCCGTTTCCGGAATTTAATGGACGATGTTCAGTCAATTTCTGTGCAGGGTTATGCCTCAGATGGTACTATTCAGTATTGGAACCACGCATCCGAAAAACTATATGGATACACAGCTCATGAAGCAATAGGGCATAATTTGATTGACCTTATTATACCTCCCGAGATGCGGGAACATGTTAAAAAGGCAATAAAACAAATGACTGAAACAGGTCAGCCTATTCCACCAGCCGAGTTGTCGTTGATGCGGAAAGATGGATCGCTTGTGTCGGTTTTTACCAGCCATACCATCATTCAACTTCCAGGTCAGCAGCAAGAGCTTTTTTCTATTGATATTGACCTCGCAGAGCGCAAACTAGCCGAAGCCGCTCTGAAAAAGAGCGAAGAAGCTCACAGGCAGCTTTATGAATCAATTATGGACGCTGTTGTCTTTATAGATATGAATGGTTTAATAATTAATGCAAATGGAGTTTTTCTGAATATGCTTGGGTATACCTTAGATGAGCTGAAGACTAAAAACTATCGGGATTTTACGCCTAAAAAATGGCACGAAATTGAAATAGAATTGTATTCCAAAGATATTTTGGAGAATGGGTATTCGGATCCATATGAGAAAGAATACATACGTAAAGATGGTAGCGTTTTCCCTGTAGAAATCCGGGCTTTTTTAATCAAAAATAACCAGGAAGAACCTGCAAATATGTGGGCCATCGTTCGTGATATTTCAAAGCGAAAGCAAGCCGAAGAAGACCTAAAAGTGAGTGAGCTACGGTTAAGGAGTTTAGTGAAAATATTGCAATTTAGTGCGGAAAAGGTCCATGATTTATTGGATTTTACTCTCGAAGAATCAATTCAGCTAACTAACAGCAAATTAGGGTATATATATTTCTACAACGAACAAAATGAAAAATTTACGTTGCATTCCTGGTCAAAAGAGATTATGAAGGATTGCACCATTTTAAATCCCAATACCCAATACAATTTAGATGAAACAGGAATTTGGGGCGAAGCGGTGAGGCAACGGAAACCTATTATGGTGAATAATTTTCGTGCCCCCAATCACCTTAAAAAGGGATATCCTGACGGTCACGCTCATTTACATAAATTCCTAACCATACCTGTGATAATCGAAAATGAAATTGTTGCAGTAATTGGCGTAGCAAACAAAGAAACGGATTACACTGAAACCGATATTTTACACCTAACCCTTTTAATGGACAGCACCTGGAAAACAGTTCAGCGGAAAAATATGGAAGAATTTGTTAAACATCAAAACGAGGAATTGCTAAAATTAAATGCCGATAAGGATCTTTTTATGTCTATCCTCGCTCACGATCTCAAAAGTCCATTTAATTCCCTGTTGGGTTTATCCGAATTATTAGCGGAAAATATTCGGAATTATCCCCTCGAAAAAATTGAAAAACAGGTGAATATTATAAACAAATCGTCTCAACGCATTTATCATTTATTAGAAGATATCTCCTTATGGGCAAGATCTCAATCGGGTAAAATACTTTTTGAACCTCAAAAAACCAGTTTCAATTCCATTTGCAGGGAGATATTAATCGATATGAAACTTATTTCGGAGATTAAGGATATATCAATCAGTTATTTAGAAATACAGGAAATAGTGGTATTTGCGGATATCGATATGCTAAAAACAATTCTAAGGAACCTTATAGCAAATGCACTTAAATTCACAAACAACGGCGGACGGATTAATATCTATGCTGATAATGGCAGGGAAGAAGTAACTATTACTGTATCCGACAATGGAATAGGGATAAAGCCATCAGCTTTAGGAAAATTATTTGATATTACCCAGAAATATTCGACAGCGGGAACTGCTGGAGAAATGGGTACCGGGTTAGGGTTAATTCTTTGCAAGGATTTTATTGAAAAACATGGTGGTAAAATTTGGGTAGAAAGCGAAGAAGGAAAGGGAACGGTTTTTTATTTTACCATTCCAAACGGTAAGGATTTGGAAGAATTATTGTAAATTAAAATTGTTCTTTGAGTATGTCCAGACTACTTTACTTGTAATCATTTTCAATTACATGTAATACTGGTGTTAAATACGCTAACTTATAAACTATGAAAACAAAAAATATAATTTGGATATCAATCATTTGGGTAATTCTTATAATCACTTCATATTCATGGAACTACTATATTGTAGTGACCAATACTTTAAAAGTAGTTGAAAACAAAGCACAATCATTTTTTAACCAGATTTTAGTTTCCCGGTCATGGAATTCAGCTCATGGCGGGGTATATGTTCTGGTAACGGACAATACAAGGCCAAATCCCTATTTGATAGATTCCCTAAGAGACTTAACTACTTTAGAAGGTCTGCATCTTACTAAAATAAACCCAGCCTATATGACCAGGCAAATAGCCGAAATTAATAAATCGGAAAACGACTTGCAGTTTCATATCACAAGTATAAATCCTATCCGATCTGCAAATAAAGCTGATGCATGGGAATCCAAAATGCTGAAGTCTTTCAGTAAAGGGAAAAAGGAAGTTTTGGAATTAATAAAAGATGACTCTTCAGCACAGTATCGCTACATGGCACCACTAATTACTGAGAAAAGCTGTCTGAAATGCCATGCAGTTCAAGGATATAAATTGGGGGACATCCGAGGCGGCATTAGTATTTCATTTCCTTCCAGGGTTTATGCCGAATCTCAAAAGAGTCAACTTTTATACCTGTTCATTGCTCATCTTTTAATTGTGTTTATTGGGCTTTTTGGCATATTCGTATATTTTAAAATGCTGAAGAAATTCTTTGCAATTATTGAAGAAAAAAATTTAAAACTAGAATCGGATGGAGAATTGCTGCGCCAATCAAATATAGAATTAAGCGACAGTCTTGAACGCAACAAAGCTATTGTAACTGCCATGCCCGATATTCTATTTTCGATTAATCATAGTGGTTATTTCACCAATT
>Ga0316608_1000469_pt1 | contig 19126 bp, 28 predicted proteins | sample MIS2016152B_MG_FD_207673 | JGI IMG/M metagenome (GOLD analysis project Ga0316608, IMG submission 207673) | Microbial mat bacterial communities from Middle Island sinkhole, Lake Huron, Michigan, United States - MIS.2016.152B | ecosystem: Environmental > Aquatic > Freshwater > Lake > Sediment...
TCGCTTAATACGTTCATCTTTAAGCTTGTCGTATTTACAGCATAATATCAAATCTTGAATGTCTGAAAGTAATTTCTCTTTTGTCAATTTAATATTCCCAACCTAATACCGCATTTTTCACAATATATATTCTTTTGATTTTTTGAATCTGCTTTCTTAACTAATTCATTTAAATCATAAAAATTCCTACATTCACGACACCTCAACATAGTATTTCCTATTGACATTGACTTCTGTTTCAAGAATATACCCCCATAAATCAATCATTATCATCTTTAATATTACGCCAATCAAATTTAACAGACAAACTATCATCTACTTTTGTTCTAATCACCCTAGAAGATTTTGGCATTGGTTTCCTAATCTTTCTATAACTTTCAAAACTTTCATCCATAAAATGACGCTTATCTCTCTTATTCTTGCCCATAATATTAAATCCCTAATTAAAAATTGTCAAGTACATTCAGTAATATATTTCAACTACTGAATGTACTTTAACTTTTATTACGAAATCAAATTCGTTTCAACAACACCTGTATCTTCCGTAACTTCAACAACATCAATAACTTCAGGAGTATCAATAACTTCCTTCGTAGCTTCAACTTCCTTCTTGATGTGACGACTATTCTTCTCCAAAGGCGTCACACGATAACGAAGACGAAACCGCAAAGCATCACCATTCTCCTTCTTTGCAATCTTCTCCATGTAATAATACTCACCACGAGCAGACAAATTACCCCTAGGCTCCCCACCACGAGTACTTACCCCTTCTGCCCTTGGAGACAATACTACCGTTATATCAGCAGTCTTAAATCCAGCTTCAAGCAACTGATTCCTTGTAACAACCTGATTCTTACGAATGAACGCAAAAATCGCATTGTAAGCAGAACCTTCCCGATACGGATTCTTATGATTACTAGCCATGATACAACCACCTCTCTCTTTCTGTCTTTTTGAACTATACCGTTTTTTCAGTTAGTTCGTTGTTTATCCTACTCTCTCAACCATCACACCTATACTCTACCACATCTATTCTCTCTTTGCAAGCACTTTTTTTATTTTTCTTAAACTTTCTTTCAAAGCTCAATCTCAATAATCAAAGTGCCTTCCATCATCGTCAACAACACTCTACCAAAACCATAATCAAATGTCAAACACTTTCTTCAACTTTATTCAAAAAATATTTGTCCGCATGAACCTTGCATTCCTTAATAGTACTAAAACGAATCCCATGTCCCCAACTATCACCATCAGGACGCTTGCGCAATGTATACTTGCAACCATTAACATTGTATCGTTCCAAAAATATACCAATATCTCCATTACCTTCAAGATTCCTTCGCTCATACTTGCAACCATTAAAATAAGTTAAATGTTTTTCTGACTTCTTCCATCCATCAAACTGTTTCATTATTAACTCCTCTTTTAAACCTTTTGTATCCAACAACATAGTTTATAAGCTAAATATCCAACCACAAAACCAAGTGCCCATTCAAATATACCCATAACTTCCTCCCCTTAATTGTTATCAATACTCTAACATAATCACATCAAAATGTCAATCAATTATTTAACATCCTGAAAAAATCTTACCGCTTTCTCATTCCTCCCCATCTTATCTAAATCTTTCTTATGCTTAGAACAAAGATTATCATGAGCTATAGCATTCTCCAATGTACGTTTATTTTCTATCTTACGTTCATATGCCCATTTATTTTTTAAATACTCTTGATATCCAATATCATTCTTACGAGCGGCACGACATATATCACAAGAACATTTATCAATACATAACCCTTTTATTTCATCAGTATATTCAGGATAACCATTCCAACCACTAGACCATGTATATTTGCCAGCAAGCATAACTTTTACCACCTTTCTTACATCCAATATATCACAAATTATTAAACCTGTCAACCTCTAATAAATATATCGGCAACTTTTCCTTCTTCTTATATTTTATCTTTGGCATAAAATAACGCCTAAAACATTCTCCCTCTATATGCATACAAGTAACTATAATTATATCTTCACCTCTATAACGACAACTAAATAATATCTTATGCTCTCTATTTACTAAAAAAAATCGAACCTACCATCTGTATCTATATGATTCTCTCTCATCCTGTTGCTTAAACTATTTGGAGATGTGTCATTTAAAAATGCTCTCTCAATACTGCTGTCATCCATTATCTTATTTAATTCCTTATAATAAGAATAAGGATCTTTCAGTATATCTTTCAGTATATCTTTCAGTATATCTTTCAGTATATCTTTCAGTATAACATCTGAAAATCTCTCATCAAATCGTTTCTGAAAATGGTTCGTATATATGTATCTCATCTTACCTCCTTTGTTTATTGTCAATTAAAATATAACATAATTAAAACAACTTTTCAACTAAAATCCTTTAAATCTCTAAATCCCACGCCAAAATACTAACTCCACGCTAGAAATATTCCACTTGACAAATAATAAAATATGACTAACTCCACGCTAGAATCTAAACTCCACGCTAGAAAATATACGCTTGACTTTTTAAAATATATACAAAATATGACTAATCCCACGCCAAAATAAATAATCTTGACAAATACAAATACATATAAATCAACATAAACTCCACGCTAGAATGTATTTTCTTGACAATTTTAAACTCCACGCCAGAAAGTTTAGACTTGACAAATGCAAATATATATGAACTAAATCTCTAAACTCCACGCCAAAATAAATAATCTTGACAAACTTTATCCAAAATAAAACAGTCTAAACTCCACGCCAAAATGAATTTACTTGACAAAAACAAAAAGACCGTCTCTCTTTTTGAAAAGAAAGACAGCCTTTTATATCACAACAACCTACAATATTATATCATTTTCACCTATTTATGATATATAACACCCCTTTATTACAAATCCGCTCTACTCTTTCCAATGGTATCGTTCGCCACGCCCCACGTCCTATAATTACTCCACTATCATCTCGAATAACCTTATTGGCATCAAATGCTGTCATCTGATTATTCTCCATATCAACATCTTTACGAGAAACTCTTACCTTATCAGATACTTCATGCTCTAAAAATTTACCACCAATAGCATTCATCAACCCTTTTGGAATTGATGCAATAGATGGATTTTTAACATGTAATCCATAACTCATCTTACGCAATTTACCGTCAGAACGCTTTTTAAAATGTACTGAACCAATCGTAGTGCCTGCCAATTCAATCTTCTCTCTTATCCATTTTATAGGCGGATCCCATGCAATTACTTCTTTCTTAATCATTTTATTCCCCATTTTTTTTATCATTGCTTATACCATAATACAATATATGCATGTTCACAACTATTAAATTCTTGAATACATACTATATTTTGTACATCTATGTCATGAGCCTATATATAATTTAATACCGTATTCTCATGACTTATATTATGTAAATCCAATATAACTCTATGTAATTTCATTTTTAATCCCACTCCTCTGCATCACATATCTCTATAGATTTAAATGACTCTGGAATTTCTGGAACATCTGCCAAAGAAATATCCGAACTAATCTCATCTAAATATTCCCTACGTTCCTTACTTGAAATACGGTCTCGCCCCTTCTTCTCTTCTTTTAACAAATCCGTCAATAAACATGTCTTCCTACAACGAATGCATCTCAACGTCTTATCATCTATAAAATCACCTGAACTTATTGCGCAAGTACATCCATCCGAAGGACACCAACCCAATAACTTCAATACCTTTAACTTACGATTATCTACTTTATCACATTCAGTGGAACGCTTTTTAAATCCCTTTACTACTTTCTTCTCGACTTTAACTTCATCTACTTTAACAGCATCTACAACTTCAATTTTATCCTTAACATTCTTCGGCATCTTTTTTCTCCTTTTTTAGCTTTTTAACATTACATCATTCCGTGTATACTTTTTTTAACTATTCAATAATCGCTTCATCCTCCTAATCTTCTTTATCTTCATTAATTTACGATATCTCATATAACGTCTAGATTTTGTATAAATACTCCATAATACACGATAAAACATTCCCCCTATAAAAAAAAATAAACCAACATAAGTAAAAAACTTCATCGCCCATCTTAACGATATGGCAAAACTTATCTCATATAAAAATCTACTATATAATGCTAAAAAGAAAAATATGAATATCCAACGTAATATCATTAACTCTCCTTTTTAGCATTCCCAGCATTCCGTGTATAACGCATTTATCATTCAAATAATCCATTTACTATCTTCATAACATACAGCGAATATTTAAATTTGTCAAATAAAATCTTATCATTTAATCATTCCGTGCATAATCATTTAAAACATACTATACTATTTTATCCCCAATTGCAATATCTAATTTTAACTATTTTATCAAAAAATAGTTAAAACATCTCCACTCATATCATCGCATCCCCCACTTTAACCCATTTTAACCCATTTTAACCCACTCTTTATATAATGCAGATAATACAGCTTTTATACCATTTCACACATTATTTAATTCATTCATCTTTTCACCAATTTTTCGCCTGTTTAAAATTAATACACTAATTATAGTAAAAATTACTTTTTGAAACAATTTAAAATAATTGGTGTATTATTATTTTTTACTGTGAAAAAAATGAGTGGCGTCCCTAAACAGTATATTCCGTGCATAAAACAGTATATTCCGTGCATAATTATTCTTTAATTTTGCTTTTAACTGGTTGAAATTGCACATATAGTATAATTCGTTAGATAATGATTGATACTTACAAATAGGTTAAAGTTATGTTCATCAAATCATTCATTCAATCATTCAGTGTATAGGTTTAATCGGTTAATGTTTATATATGAGAATGTTTATCAAGTATTAAATGTATTTGTTGTTTATGTTGTGGATTATTTGCTATCTATTTTGTTCTGTTTTTTTGTATTGCCTTCAAAATAGATCCATTCTCCAAGTTCATTATATCCAAAAACAACTCTTCTTACAATACCATTCTTTTTAAAATCGAATGCCATTCCTCCCTCACTAATTCCCTCTACAAATCCAGCATTGATTATTTCAGATCCAATCATTTTATTAAGAACGGAATTAACTTGAGTGCTTTCTGAATAACCTCCGCTTCGACCAATTAATTCTTTTAAATATTTGCTCATGAGTGTATTCTTTACTTTTTGAAGATTTAAGGTTTAGTTTTCAATTATTTATCATTATATAGCGGGTATTTTTTGATAAGCTACAAAGGCATCCCAATAAAATGTGCCTTCATGTATTTTAATTATATTGCAGTTTGGTGGTAAATTTTGTGTAAACAATTCAATTTCTTGATGTTTAATATCTTCAATAATATATATTCCATATGGTTTAAGATATTGGAATAAGGTATTAATAGAAGTTATCATATGTTCTACTATATGTGAGCCGTCATCAACAATTAGATCGAGTTGTAAATAATGATTATTGGTGTAGCATTTAATATATTCTATAGTTTGCATTAATGATGTTGAATTTGATTGGTCGCATTGTAGGCATTTAATTCTATATTCATGTGAGAAGAACGCATTTGTATTTATATCAGCTCCGAATATATATGCATTTACAAAATAATCTCTCCAAGCCTTTAAGCTAGCTCCGCTTTGATAATTATCTCCTACAATTGGTTTCATCAAATCTGGAGTTCCAATACCGATTTCCAATATATTTTTAAAAGTTGTTTTATATTGGTTTAACAAGTTGTGGTAGTGTGGTGAATATGAGTGAAGTATTTGTGGGCATTTATCTGATCCGTACTTATGAAATAATTGACATAGTTCTGTTTGCATGAGTGTATTCTTTACTTTTTATTGAATATTTTTTCATTTAGGGTGGGTTTTTTAATACCTATTTTAATTTTATCAACAATCCATTTAATACCTTGAGTGGAATTAGCGGTAATAGTGATAGGGTTTTTTGTGTACATATAGGGTTTATTATTCTCGTCATAATAGACTTCGTGAATGGCATAATCGTCTTCGAAAGGGTTTTCTTTATTTTTATGTTTGATTATTCTATATTTCCAGCTCATAATCTCCTTAATTTTATATACATTATACAATTTAAATAAAGATTTGTTCATTAGCTTTCATGATTGTGTTATTCTTTTCATTTCATTCTTCCTTTCTAATTTTCATACCGTTCCTTATAAACTAGACAATTCTGGACATTCCAAAATTGTATCATTCTTAGGTTTGTAACAGGAACCGTATTTTCCTGTAAGAAATCGTTCTCGAATGTTCAAGGCAGCATTTATGTCTGCATTGTCAGTATAATCGCAAGACTGGCACTTGAACATTTCACCTACACGATTCCCTCTATCTGTATGACCACAGGCTGAACATTTGATACTGGTATTGTAGGGGCTGACTGTCCGAAAAGAAGTACGACTTTCTTCACACAGTTGTTCCAACCTCATTAACCAATATCCATAATTCCAGCTACCGATAGAAGAACGAATATTTTTACTCAATCGTCCTTTGAGTTTTGAATTATTATTCAAATTACTTAATTTTTCAACTATAACTAAATCTTTATTTTTAATGACTTCTTTTGCCACTTCATTGATTCTCTGTTTAATTGAATTGATTGCTCTTTGCTTCCCCTTTGAGCCTTTCTGACATCTTTTTGATTTTTCAATTAACTCTTTGATATCTCTACCAAATTGAATTTTATCAGAAGTGGAAGCTAATGCATTAATCCCTGTGTCTATTCCAACAATTTCTTTGACTTCTTTCTTCTTTCCAGTTTCTCTTTCAAATGAAAACTGAACGTAATCGCTAGTAATAATGTATGCATTTTGTCTTACTGATCTACGGTTTAATTCATTGAAATGTTTATGGTAGTTAATAGGAATATCAATAGTTATCTTGTTTCCAATAGAAGCCAAGTGCAACCATGCATCAAACTCACCATCTTTTGTTTTCTTTGGTGTTTGCAGTTCAGCAATCGTACAAGAAACTTGCATCTTATTACCTTTGTGCTTAGGTTTATGTGCTTTTAACATTGATCGTTTTGATTCTAGGGCTTTTAACTTTTTGTACCATCTATTAAGGTCTCTTCTATTCTTTTTCGTATCAGGTAGTGTAGTTCTAGTCTTTTGATCTAGTCTAGTAATACTTTCCTGTAATTGCTCTTTATTCCATTCAAAAACATTCTTAACACTTGCAACCATACCAATAGCTTCCCTTGCAGCAACCTTACGTAAACGAGCACTCAGCCATGTTTGATTCATTGGAATATCTACAATAGGTTTCAGTAATTGAGTGTTATCGAATTCTGGTTTATCCCAAAAGTAAGAGATGAAGATATTGACTACTTTACCATATTCCTTTAGAACGGTATTTAGTTCATCTTTCTTCTTTTTAGTAGCAAACTTGGTGCTACATTTAGTTGATCTTACTATTTTCATTTTCTTTTAGTTTTTTCCTGTCGGCTGATCGTTTGCCATAAAACTTTCCACTAAACGATGCTATCAGTGCCATAATGTCCATTGCAAATTCCTGTTCGTATGGAAGATTTTTGCCATCGTCTACATATTCGATTTTAACATCAAAAGCACCAAAGAACTCTTCGAAAACATTAAATTGAAACCTAGTCAATCTATCTTTATGTTCTATAATCACCTTTAATATTTTTTTCTGCTCTACTAATTTAAACAATGTCTGCAATTTAGGTCTTGTTCCTGACAAACCAGAACCTACGTCTTCTAGTATATATTCAGTTTGATATCCCTTTTTAGCACAATATTCTATCATTCGATTTCTTTGACGTTCTAAATCGCCTTTTTTCTTTTGCTCATGACTGCTAACTCTAACATAAACACAAACAGGTCTATCTTTTATTGGTTCTGGATTATATTGTCCTAGAAACTTCTCTACCGATTCGCTTTCATAACGTCTTGTCCCCTTTGAAATTCTGATAGACGGCAATGTACCATCTTCATCCCATCTATGTAGAGTTTTATACGTTACTCCAATTAGATCGGCGACTTGTTTAATTGTTAGTATTTTTTTCATCTTGTTTGTCGAGACCCATTAGCATATCAGCAATGTCTTTTGAGCCAGCATATATCTTATTGAATTCCTTAATAGATATAGCTTCATCCAGTTCGAATGGTAATGGGTATATGTCTCCATTATCTAATTCGAACTCTGTTTTTGTTAATCTTATTACTTTCATTCCTGTCACCTTTTTAGACTGCATTTTATCTTCTCCTAATTATTTACTCAAAATGATTAAATTTCCCTTTATTTATTTTCAAGTATTTTATAGTATTATACAGAAATGTCAAGTTTTCATACCCTTATTATACACAATGTCTATACTAAATCAAGTTATTTCTTCATTTTTGTTACCTTTTGTCGTTAGTTCGCTAATCTTCACTATATATATATTCGTCATTTTGGTTGTATGGGTTGCAAATATCTATTTCTCTTTCAGTTCCGCAATCATTTATTAGATTCAACATTTCTTTTGGTATGTGTTTATACATTGCTCCTTGTGGTCTGATATTCCGCTTCCTTGCACAATAAAGAAAATACCAATATGCTGATAATCCTACTTCTATGTCTTCTAATTGTTCGTCAACTACCCAACCACTAAAGATGGTTGGGCTTGCTCAACTACCTCTAAAAGAGCGCTAGGAGCATTAGGCTTATTGACTGAAGCCCCACTTGGATTACTTATAGCGTCCAAGTAGTTTTTACGTATGTTTCTGGATGCATTTAAGTCTGCATTCAAACAAAAATAACACTTCTCACACTCATAAACAGCTTGAGACTTTCGGTTTGATTTCAATATAACTCCACAATTACTACATTTCTGACTTGTATATTGTGCAGGAGTATATTCAACTTTAATCCCCTTAGCCATTGCTTTGTAAGTCAAGAACTGTTCAAATTGGAAGAAATTCCATTTGTTCAATTCTTTTCTTTGTTCTTTTCGTGCTTTAGCATTTCTAATCCCTGTAAGTTTTTCAAGGACTATTGTGCTACCAGAATCAATCGAATTCACTATTTGTTTGGTAACTGTATGATTGACATCCCGACGAAACCGTTGTTCCTTAGATTTAATTTTCTTAAGGTGTCTTTTGCCAGAATGCTTTTTCGATTGAAGCATACTTCTGATTTTCTCATACCGACGAGAAATTGTTTTAATTTTCTTTCCATCATAAAATTTGTTTTGAGACGTAACTGCTATTTTGTTAATACCACGATCAATACCAACAAAATTATCATTAGAAGGAGTATCAGCAATTTCTTTTTCAAACACAACATGGATAAATACCTTGTCGTTTTTAATGAAAAGGTCTGCTGTAGTATATTTCCAAGTAAGATATTGTTTAAAGTATTCAGGGATAATTATATTGAATTTTTTTCTACCGCTAATTGTGGATATTGAAATTAGGTTTTTGTTAAGCCAAAGAGAATAGGAGTTAACATCGTAACGAATGGTGGTTTGTTTTGATTTTGGGCAAGTTGCTTTTTTACCTTTGTTGATTATAGCTTTAACCGATTTAAGTGTTTCTGTAGCCTTTGTTCTTGCGGATATAGATAATTGAGATGGAAGGGTTTTTCTGCATTCGTTATAAGTCTTGTGATGTAAGGAAACTCCATTAGTATCTTTTGATTCAAATCCTACTTGACAAACGTGATTAAAAGCATTAGTATAAGCATAAATAGTAGATTTGAACTCAGATGTTGAGCAATCTATAACTAGTTTAGCTGTTTGAATTAATTTCATATATTAACTTACTTCTATAATTATTTATCATTTTCCTTCTTTTTTGTTGCTTTTTGTTGAAATATAGTTATAATAGAGAAAATAAGAAAGGATAGTAGCGGTTTAAAGTGAGTAAAAATGGTTTCGCTTACCCACGACACTGAAGATGTCGGGGTTTCCGCTCAACAACAAATGAATAATACTTGTCTGGATGTATCGCTTCCTTCCAATGCAGCTCTAATTGCGGGAACCATAAGACATGCAAGTTTTATCCTTTCTGATTTTTGTAGTGTTTTCATTTTTGTTCCCATACGTATTTATTTATATCTATGGCTGTGATTAGGTTTGTTCCGAATCTGACATCATTCCAGTTATCAGGTTTTAGTTCAAGTAGTTTATTGGGTTTCTTTTTAAGACCTTTTATAGCTAAATCCCATTGAGTATCTTTTGGCAGGTTATACCATTGCATTTCTATTTGGTCTTGTATTTCATCTTGTATATTTGGATTCATTTCAGATTTTAGTGTTTGCATGGGTATTTTCGGGAACCAATGGGCTATTTCTCTATTTGGGAATTGTTCACATACGGAATATGAGGTAACTACGTCTGTTTCATCGTCATTATTGAGTAGTTTTATAGTATTTTCCCAACCTGAATTTTCTCTAAGTAATTTTATGTCAAGACCTTGTTGGATGATATTAGCGAGCCATTTCTTATTTTTATTTGATACATAGGCGTGGATTTCGCATTGTCCGTGTAATCTTGCGAATAATTTAATTACGTCATTGCCAATTGAGATGGCAGTATTGAGTGACATATTGAATGTATTAATTGGTTCATTATTTATTTGTAATGGATCTGTCATAACCATTGATACTTTTATAGCTGTTTCGAGAGACTCTATAAGTTGTTTGCCTTGGAAGTGTTGGTCATTCAGGTAGTGTTGTTGGTTTATAATTTTCTTATATTTATCTTTCTTTTAAATGTATCAAGTTATTTTTTAGAAGATGTTAAATTTTAATCTCTTCTCCATACATTATCACTTATGGTGCTATTCCTTCGTCGTATCCATAGATATATCCATCCTCATCACATCCCTTCATTTTTTCAACCCAATCTAAATATTCTTTCGATGGAGTGCCTGTCTCGAACGAATATTCTTCTTCATTTGTCCATTTTCTTAGTTTAATAATAATTGGAGTATCGTGGATTATGCGAGCGATTTGATCTAGAACCCATTGTTTATGATGTTCTCCGTCAAATTGACAATAACGCTCTATATATTCCTTAACCCATTGTTCTTTTGTATATTCATGATAAGGAGAATCTTCTATATTTACTACTGTTTCGCCTAGATAGTTGTTTCTCATAAGTTTGCCTTTCTATATTTATTATTGGACTATGATATCAGAAAATAATTAAATGTCAAGTTTATTAATGGGTCTCTTTGAACATTTTATCTGACCATCCTAGAATCTAAGTTGCCGTAGACTATCTGTTCCATATGCCATAAACCATAACAATATTAGGGTCATATGGTTTTGGATTTATTATAGGATATATATTATTATCTTCTTCAATAATAGGCTTTTGTAGTTTTTTAATAGCATCAATGAATTGTTTTTGTTTTGATTCTTGTCTAATGAATATTATATTATTACAATGGTCTTTACAGCAGCCATGTTTACAGAATCTTTGTTTTTGGAATTTTGAGAACCAAATTGCGTTTAGATTTGGGAAGTTTTGAGCGAAATTCGGTTGTGGTTCCAATATATTAGCTGGTTTTTCAAGGTTAAGATAGCTCCAGTCATTTGCATTTGCATTTGCCTCCCAACTTCTCATACTAAGACAAGGTATAATTGTACCATCAGATAATATACCTAGACTATTAATACCTGCTGAACAAAAGCCGTTATTCATATTGTCGGCTATAATTATTTCAGTATTGTTATCAAGTGCTTCATTGATTTTATCGAACAGGAATTTACAAGCGAGTTCATTTTCCTTTGTATATAGTGCTAATTCATTTTTATTTTCTTTATATATAGTGAATTGTACTTGCCATATATTTTTATTTTCTTTACAAAAACTATTTATATTGTCTATCATAAAGATATTTGACAGGTTGAAATTAGTAATAATTGTAGGTGGTTTATGTGAATTTGCCTTATATAGTATATTATTATATATATCGGCAAGTATATTTAATTCTTCTTGAGTGTTAACGGAGATACCAATAGCATCATAAAGTTCCAGTATATTATATTTGGGGTCATCGATTTCTATATTTTTTAGTGATTTAGGATTTATTAATATTTTGATTTTAGTTTTGTTTAATTTTTCTTTAATATATTTGTGTTGAGATAAATCGACTAGAAGAGAGTCTCCACCGCTTATATTTATTTCTTTTGGTGGATATTCTGCTATTTTGTCAGCGATAGCCATAATAGTATATGGGTTTGCAATTTCGTTACATTGGTCTTTAGAACCGCAATAAGAGCAATTATTATAGCATTCTGAAGTAATTTCCCAAATGATTTCTTTTAATTCAATAATTGGTGTTTGCATTATTTATACCCCTTTTCGTAATTTTAATTTAAAATAAATTGTTGTGCTTATGGCGTTGGCTACCGATTTCTTTAAGACTTCCAGTATTATTCTGTCCTGTCATATAGACCACGCCTTTCTTTTAACTCATTCCATAAGCACAACAAATTTATTTAGCATATTAATATATTCATCAATAGCCTATTTTGTCAATTTTAAATATTAGTGACCGCATCTGCAAGGTGTTTCCAAACATTCAGAACAATTACTTAATGATGACATAATTTGCTATCTTTTCATTATACTGATTAAATTAAATATTTTTTATCTATTAATATTTTTTGTTTAAGTATTTTATTTTTAGCTTCTTTGTATATATCATATTTATCGAAGTTCATATAATCCATTACATCTATTATTTCTTGAGCTATATATGGGCATTTTCTAATAACAGCCTGTTCGTATCCCCATAGATGTGCATTTGCTTCATCTTCTGCAAATTGGAAGAATTCATTTTTATCTTTTTTTGTTTTACATTTTTCTTGTTTAATCTGATAATATTGACATTGTTCCAGTTCATTTTTAATATCTTTAGCCGTTATAATTAGTTTTTTTGAGATAGAATTAATGAACGAGCGGAAAATTCTGGCAGAGTCTATATGTCCGCATTCGTGCCAAACCAATGCTCTTGGGAATTTATTAAGAGAACGAACTATGACGTTATATTTAGGGTATGCAATCATAGTAGCGTTAGTTATTGAGATTGGTATATAAATGACTTTTATGGAGTATCCTAGGATGAATTGGCAGTATTTTTCGAGAGATTTGTTTGTCCAATTTTGCAATTTCATGATTTGCTGGAAATATGAATAAACCAAATAATTATAGTTATTGATATAATCCACGGTAATAATTTATTAATAATCCATAATCTTAATTGGAGTTAATCCTAATTTTATCTTTTTAAAATAGTGTTTTAAATATATTGAATGGTTTTTTCTTTTTAACTGATTTAATTACTGTTTTAGATTGAAATTCCGTTTTATTATTCATTTCTTCATCAATTGCGTCTCTTATAGTGTTTTTAAAATCATTTTGGAATAAATTTTGGAACAATCTTATTGCTTCAAGTGGATTATCTTCTAGCCAATTTAATCTTTTTGTATCATTCATTTTATATCCTTATTTAAGAATTGTCCGCAAGATTCGTTATTGTGATTAAATTTATTGTAATCGCAAGTTAATTCATTACCGATATTAATATCCTGAGTTGATACAATATTCCCATTATCCATTTCAAAAGTATTTGGAGTATCGCTATGATTCATAAACCTAGAGTTATCTACATTTAAAACAATTAAACCATTTTTCAACTGATAAGAATATTTATACAGAAAAGATTTATATGCTTCTGGAAGAGATTTAAATTTTTCTATAGTATATGTAATTTCAACGTCATTATCCCAAATCCATATAAAATCACCTTTAGTAATAAACTGATCTGAAAATAAACCAATTCCTCCATAGTTGTCTTTATCTAGTTTGTGTTTAACTAATAACATTTTATATTCTTTCTTGGATATGGTTCATTAATATATTAAGTTTTGAACTTTTAGATACCCATATTATATTATGATTGTCTATGTTATGCCGTTCTGCCTCTTCTTGATTAATTATTCCAGAGAAGAAAATAATTTTACAATTTGCTAGTTCTGGATAATTCTTAATACTATTTGCAATTGAATCGCCTTGTTTTTCAGGCATTACAATATCTAATATTATTATATCAGGTATTATTTTTAGTGCTTGTTGAATAGCATTAACAGGATTATTTTCTGTATATATTTTGCAATTTTCAAATTTATTAGATATACATTTCTCTAATAAATCTAAAACCATCTCTAAATCATCGACTATTAATATTTTTTTTATTTTCATATGTTGTTTTTAACCTATTATTTTCAAATGTATTATACAAAAATATTAGATTGCTAACATACATGTGAATCTATGTTTTTATTTTGTTGAACTGACTACAGATACCCCAAGATTCAACTCTATTATTTTCTTGCCAATTATTCCATGTATCATATTCGTCTATTTTTGATTTACGAAAATTAAAACGTTCGTTCATGCCAACGCTTCCGCATTTTGGTCTATCTTTATTTATGTTGCAGAAAAACTCTGATTCACAGTCATAATCGCATTTTGTAAAACAATTCTTGCAGTTATGACATCCATTTTGCTCTATATATTCGTTATCTTTAATGCTCACGTTTTTAGTCTTTCACTTAAACAATGTATATGTGCTACCGCTAACGGTTTTAAATATCATTTTATCATCATCTTCGGATATTATTTCTGTTATTTCTGTTGTTCTCCACCAATCTCTTGAAGTGAACGTTCCTGCTGTCATTGTTCCAACCAACAAACAATATCCAATCATAGGTTTATTGCCTACGCATTTTCCAGTTATTCTATCCCAAGCTTCAACTCTTGATCCGAAATAACCTTCGCCATCTCTATCTCTAACTAATTTAGCCATTTTCATCCTTAATTACATTGCTTTACTAATTATTTTTTTTGTTCACAATTAAATTCCTTAATTGATTTCAAAAGACTGCATAATTGTATTATTTACGATTGTATTTTCTGGAACAATTATCCTATAGTCTCCTGATTGCTTTGTATTATAATCTAGCATATCAAAACCAAAACTCAGCCATACTGGAAGAACCTTAGTCGCCATATCCCATTCAACTCTTGGTTCCAAATTAGAATTTTCACATATTCTACATTTTTTAACAGGCAACTTGCTTTGCTTATATGAACCGTCTGGAAGCTTTTTAATATATACATAATATTGTTCAGTTCCAACAGATCCACATCCAATTAAAAAAGAGCCTCTAATAGAATCTTGTGAACGAATTGAAACTATCTTAGTTGAAAAGGTTTCAGTTTTAATTATATCGCATGGCTTAATTGTTAGCGCTAAAGAACAAAAAAAACATAAAATGCTAAATAAAATTCCAAAAGCTACAAATGATTCTCCAAAAGCTCTATCAATTCTATAATTATTATTTTTATAATCAGAAGCGAAAAAACAAACAGAGAGACCTAACCATATAAGTAAAAATAAATACACTATCATTTATCTCCTTCGCAAATTACTAAAGTTTATGTTCCATTATCTCTTTCTTATGCTTTGACGAATCTACCCTTGCTGTCTCGCTTGTTATGATAAGTTTCCATATCAATTGCAGCAGCCTTTTTAACGAATCTACCATTACTGTCTCGCTGGTTATGGAATTTTACAGTAATTTCCTTTACGTCCTTTGCAACAGCTTTAACGAATCTACCCTTGCTATCTCGCTTGTTATGGAAGTTCTTTTCCTGACCATTATTAGCGACGATTACAGAAGAAGTATAATCTGTTTTTTCTTTGGTTTCACTGACATTTTCTCCAACCACTTCATATCTGCAACAACGCCCCTTAGCATTATTGTAATCTGATGGAATACTGACGACATCTTTAGGATTGATCTTAACAATCATAACCCTTCCATCTCCACTAAAATATTGAGATAGATAATTGATTGAGCAGAAATGAAGTCCGCTAGAGCAAGTGTTATTTCTATTTTTATCAACATCTGTTCTTTTCATTTCTGGACAGTCGCCGATCATATTCCTATTTTTAGTTCCATCTGGATTGCAATGATATGACATGTAATTATTGTCAACCTTTCTATATGCAATCAAATGTCCATCTTCAGTGATTGGCAAATTGTTATCTTTCATAAAAAGATACAATTCTTTAATGGCATCAAGACTTTCATTCTTCATTAGGTTTTCTAGAAACTTAATCATTGGCTTGAATGGCATTTCAGACTTAATGAGGTTAACAATTCTTTCCGACAATGGATTTATAAGTTCTTTCCCATCATAATAGACAGATCCGTTTTTAATTTGGATTTTACCAGAAGACTTATCGTTAACAATCTTAGTTACATTGACTAGTGAATCTAGCTTTTCATAAGCTTCTTCATTAAGACATTTAACAATCTTAGCGTAATTAATGTGGCTGGAATTAATAACATTATTCGAGCTACCATTAAAAAGGTTAATTGTTCCATCATTGTCAATAATATACGCCACTGTCATTTTCTTGTTCATTGCACTCCTTTTTTATTTAATCTTGTTTATATTATATCAAATTGTTTTTCAAATTCAAGCTATTTTTTAAATTATTAAACATGGTTGCTCATATCGACTGCGTTAATGTAATGAATTATTTCTTTTTCATAACGCTTGATATTATAATTAAGAGCTTTGATAAGAGGATAGTGATTTAATACATCGTCAACTGCATTAGTTAAATCTACCATTTTCTTTGGCTTTAATTCAATATTGTATTTTTTTACTTCAATAGAAATCTCATCAATGTTTTTAATGAATTTATTCTTCAGAATTCTTTTAATGATTTTTGTTTTAAATAAGAGAATTCCAATCGGACTTTTTTTATTTTTAATGTCAAACTTGGTATAGTTTTTACTATATATGTCTAATAATTCTTTTGCAATTTGATTTTTGTTCAGTTCTCTAATCTTTTCCATATTTGATATTGTATTAGAAATATCATGTTTATTTACGTATTCAATTAGTTTATTCCTGACGTATTCTTGTAATGATATCCAATTACTTTTGTTTTTAATATCGACTACCGACTTCTGTTTAACTCCAACAATTTCGATATTATGTTTTTCGTTAATTAACATTAAAGTGTTTTTATGCCTTTTTATATAGTCGAAAGATTTTTCAAAATCAACGCAATAACGATCTAATGCGACATATATATGAGTATCGCTGTCTTTTTTAAGATCTATTTTGATAGGTTCCCATAAGATAGAAGGTGTGCTTATGTTAGTTTTATAATGATCATAAACAAGAAATTGTGAACAGTTTTTAGCTTGATTGACGCCAACTGTAGGATATTTTGTTTTATCTATTTCGATAGAACTAACTGGTTTTATTTTAGTTCCAAGAAATTCTTCAAAGCTATTTTTATTTTCAAATTTTTCTTGCTCAGTTTTATTTTCGAACTTACCCATTATCTCTTTTTCTCTTGCAGAAACCAAATAAACATATTTTATGTTAGAATTTTCATTTAATATTTTTTTGCAACGCTTCACAGAATTTACAGGGATATCTTTCCATAGAAACATAGAACTATTGTCGCAATACAGATATTTAACTTCTTCTTGAGAGATCGTTAACGTTGTACTATATGAAAATCTGCGTCTTCTGTCCTTCTTAGAAAATCGAGTGACATATATATCATTATACAAATCAATAGGGATATTTACGATATTAGAGAATCCTTCAATAGTGACATCTCCCCATTTAAAATTTTCATCAGCGATAATATTTTTGAGACTTCTGTATTTATCTTTCATTAGATGAGAGATTATAATACGTGCGTCCCACAAAGTTTCACATACATTGATTGCAGAATGAACATTTTCGTTAATTTCTTTAATAAGTTTTTGGAAGATGATATTAATAGAATTAATAGAGTGTTTATTGTAGGAAATGTTTTCTCTGCTAGCTGCAACTTCAAGTTCTCCTATGTCAAAGAATATATCAATAGGCAATGCGACAAGTTTATTAATATTTGATTGATTGTCATTTGATTCATTGTTTGATATAAAACTGCTAATAGGATAACAAACATTACCCATTATGGCATTAGCTCTAGCGTAATCTTGGGAAGAGTTGTCGTCCCTTAATCCCCATTTTTCTCCTTTCAAAACGTATGAAATCTTTTCTGTTTCAAAATTATCAACTCCTGATATGATTGGCTTTGTTTTGAAATATTTATATACTTTTTGCGCTTTGATTTTAAATTCATTATAATCGCATGATTTTACGTTAAATGAAATCTCAAATCCGTTTTCTTCATTTGTCTCTGATTCTGACATTAGAGCGATTGTTGGAACATCATGCTCATTTATAAAAGCATTATATTGCCTTTTTTCTCCATTAAAGTTGGAGATTATATTAAAGCTACTGATATAGCAAAATGGAGATTTACTTCCTAATCCAAGACATCCAACAAAATCGTTTGAATCGTTTTTAGTACTTTCAAAATAAGTTGTATAAAGATTTATTACATTGTCGTGAGAAAGTCCAACTCCGCTATCTTTTACTTTAAAAACATGTTCGAATGTATTTGGAAGTTGAACTAGAAATGGGACATCTGCCTTGCCAGCTTGAACATGAGCGTCATAGGCATTGCAACTTAGCTCTCTAATGATGGCTGTAATTTTATCCGAGTATAGACCGTCTGAAAGGATTCTAAAAGCCTTCCCTGTTGTTTTAATATTAAACGATCCTTCGCATTGTACGCCATGACGTTTAATATTGTTCTCATTTGATGTTGTAATCATTTTAATCCTTTGGTTGGTTGTTCCGATGTAATTTATATTGTTGAGATATGATATAACATCAGAGATTAAATGTCAACAATATAAATCAACTACCCAATGACTAAAGATCATTGGGTTTGCGAGACCTTATCTCACGATTGGCTAGTTGATATAGCCTGCCCTTTAGGTTAAGCGAAGTAACGAAAAGGGGAGTTTGTATTTAAATACTGAATTTTTGATTTTATTTTAAAAAAGAGTTTAAACCGTTTCTATTTATCTGACATACTCCCACGACTAAAGTCGTGAGGTTCTTGGTTAAGCAACTGCAAGTTCTCTTTCGAGAACTAACAGTTGGGTTTCCAACTGCGGGATATCAGGGTT
>Ga0316608_1000470_pt1 | contig 19104 bp, 9 predicted proteins | sample MIS2016152B_MG_FD_207673 | JGI IMG/M metagenome (GOLD analysis project Ga0316608, IMG submission 207673) | Microbial mat bacterial communities from Middle Island sinkhole, Lake Huron, Michigan, United States - MIS.2016.152B | ecosystem: Environmental > Aquatic > Freshwater > Lake > Sediment...
TAATTTATTGTACAATACTTTTGCATTTTAGATTTACTTTTTATAACTTAACTGCTTACATCAAAGAGTTCCCAAGGGATGACAGCTTGGAAAACCTTAACTAAACGACATTGAATTACTAATTATTATTTCTCAGCTTTCAATAAAAATGCGGCAATTTCTTTTTCAGAAGGAACTCTTCCAGATACAACAACTTGGTTATCTATTACAAGTCCGGGTGTTGACATAATTCCATATTCCATTATTTTCATAATATCTTCTTCTTTCACAACATTTGCGTTAATACTTAAATCGAAAACAACTTTTTTAACCGTTGCTTCAAGTTTTTTACAATTAGAACAATTTGTTCCTAATATTTTTATTTCCATGATTTTAACATTTTTTCATTTTTAAATTTATTGTTCGTAAAATTACGAACAGTTTTATTGAAAAACAAATTATCTTTCGAAAAATTTTGTTAAAATATTTTTAGCAATTTCCCAATTCTGTTTATTTAAGCAATATCGAACTTTTGGAGTTTCTATTTCGCCTTGAATTAAGCCGGATTTTTTGAGTTCTTTCAAGTGTTGAGAAAGTGTTGATTTTGCAATTGGCAATTCTTCCGACAAATCGCCGCTATAACAACATGATTGTTTTGATAATAAATCCAGAATATAAATTCTTACCGGATGTGATAATGCTTTAGCAAATTGGGCTAATTGTTTTTGCTGGTCGGAATATTTATTTTTTAACATTTGCTGTTTTTTTTGTTCGCAAATTTACGAACAATTATTTATAAAATAATTATTTTTCTTATTTTTTTATTGGATTTACAAAACAAAAAAAAAGCACCCCATGAGGAGTGCTTTAATTTAAGGATTTATAAAATATTATTTGTTTAAGAATACTTTATATGTTTTAACTTCACTTTGATTTGATAATGTGAAATTATAAACACCACTAGCGTATCCTGTCATGTCAATTGAATTAATATTGCTATTTAATTCTTTAGTAAACAATATTTTGCCAGTTAAATCAGCTACTGTTAAGTTACTATTTTGATTTACTGAAATATTGAAAATTCCTTTTGAAGGATTAGGATAAATTTTTGTATTACTGTTTAATTCATTTACTCCAACAAGTGTCCAAGCATCTGATAAAACAACATTAGCTTCAACAACAGAAAATGTCATATTTGTTCCAACATTTGCATTATTCCAAGAATGACCTCCTGTAGGAACCCAGAAATATTTATATTCATAGTTTCCGGCTTCAACATCAGACAATGTAAGTGTGTAGTGTGTTGCATCAACTTCAGTCATTAAGAAATCTGCATTTGTTCCCGGTTCAGCCCATCTTGCATAAGAACCTATACCACCTAAAGCTTCAATTGCATTACCTCCTGAAATATAAAGTTCTTGAGTTAGTCCATTAAAATTTGTAACATTTAGGTTGAAAGTTACATCATAACCTGCACAAACAGCATAAGTAAAATTAACTGTAACATTCAATGTTAATCCATCTAAATCAACAAAAGTAGTTGTAAGAGTATTAACACCTAAAGACCAGTTAAAAGGAGCACTTGGTACAAAAGTCCAGTTATTATTACCTGAATAAACCATATCACCAAAATCGTTACCATTATAATAAACGTTAACAGATGCAGTATTGATATTGTCGTCCACAACGTTAACAATTAAAGAAGTAAGAGCATCAGTATCACAAATTTCGCCCATATCATAAACATTTGCAACAGCAGTTTCGGTTTGTGTTCCTAAATCTGTAGTAACAAAAGTTAATACACCGGCAACAGGAGCAGCAGGAATAGAATAAGGAATTGCAAAAGCAACAACTTCAGAACCAGCTGCTAAATTACCAATTAGTGTAGCAGTTCCTGTAGTAGTACTTATAGAATAAAAACCACCTGAAAGTACTGAACCTTGCTGATTCCAATATAATACATCACCATTTCTGTGGTCAAATGCCATAGATTGAACAAAAGTTATATCTGTAATTCCTGTACTACCAACAACGGTAGCAACACCTGTAGTTTTGTTAATTGTATATAAACTTCCATCAGTAAAAACTGAATACAACTGACCTTGTAAATTACAAGCTAAAGTAATAGGAGCACCGGTTGAATTTGTTCCAATTTGAGTAAGAATACCGTCTGTCATATTTATTGAATACAAACCAAAAGTTCCACCTGTAAACGATACAACACCAAATAAAGTATTAGTTGTATAATCATAAGTTATATCATTTGGAGCATAAGTAATTCCTGTTGAATTAAGAATTGTTTTCACACCAGTTATATGATCAATAGTTAAAAATCTATTAACTAAAGTTGTTGTATTTCTGTCAAAGGCATACCAAACTCCGTTCACCCATTCGCCACCTCTTGCAGAGTAGGTATCAGTACTATGATCAGCTATCGAAACTAAAATTTCAGGATAATCTAAGTCAAAATATATTGGATTTATTGTAGGATAAATAACATAACCATAAGCTAAATTATTTGGGTCAAAAACAGTATAAGTTGTACTTAATACATCATTAGCAGTATTCTCATCTCCACTAAGTAAAGTTGAAACTGTTGCAGTATATTGACCAGCATTAGGTAAAGTTACACTTGCAAAAGTTATGTCTTGAGTTGCGCCACTTACTAAATTTGTAACAGAAATGGTTTGAGTAGATGAATATGAAGAAGGTCCTGTAATATCTAATTTAACGTTCATTGATGAAATTAGTGCTGTTCCATTATTTGCTACCTGAGCGGTTGGAACTATAGAATTACCTAAAACTACATTTAATGAACTTGCTAAATTAACAGCAGCATCATTTGCAAGTGGAACATATACTTTAAATTCATCTAAACCAATATCATTCAAACCATAATCGCTTGTTGCTGTAATTTTAAGTTTAGCTATTGGAGAAACAGATGAAATAGTAATACTTCTTTTTGTCCATACTGTAGAAGTTCCAAAAGTACCTAACTCAGCACCCCAAGTTGCTCCTCCATCTTCTGAAAGATAAATTTTTACATTATCAGTTCCAGATGCATTTATTGTAAAGAATTCTACAGTTTTATTTCCTGGAATACTTAAATTAATAATAGGAGAATAAATAGATGCACTCTGACCAACTGGAATACCCCAAGAATGGAAACGTGCTGATTGGCTTGTAGAATTTGCTCCTGTTGGAGAGTAACTTCCACCAGTTGAATATAACCAACCTGTTGTGTATGTATTCATGTGCCAATCTGTAGCTATTGTACCATCTCCGCTCCAGTTTGCTAAAGTATTTGAGGTAGTCCATGCACTTTCGAAATCTTGTGAATAAGGCAATCCAAAAATTTTATTTACCACTACTGTATAAGCTTTAGTTGTTAAATCTTCGGCTGTAACTGTGTAAGTTAAATTAGTTGTAAAGTTATTTGCTACACCAGAAAGAGGGCTTACAGATGCATATTCAGAAACTGTAATTGTTGGGATTAATGATGTTAAATCAAGTGAACTAGATACCATAAATGTTATAGTATTTGCTGCAACGACTGCGGTTATATCCGAGGTTAATGATGGATTGCTTGCAGATGTTAATACAAAAGTAAGAATATCTTTAGCTGCACTTTTAACATTGTTAGTAACATTTTGAGCTGTAAATAAAGCCAAAGGATTACCAACTAAGTCAGTAGTTGTTCCTGTTCCATCATATTCTACAGTAACAACTTGGTGAGTAGTAATTGCAGTTGCTAATGTTAATACAACAGTATTGGTATTATTTCCGCTAAACGAACTGATTGTAGCCGGAGTACCATCAACTTTTACTGTATAACCTGCAAAACTTGTAAGTTTCATTGTTTCGTTAAATAGAAGTTTTATATCAGCAGGAGCTGCATTTTCAACTGATGCACTTACAAAAAGAGGAGCATCAAAGTCGGTATTTGCAGTTGTGAAAGTTATGCTGTTTGTTCCTGTTAAAGCAATGTCGCAACTATTTTCAACACCACTTACAGAAAGGACATAAGGAGTTAAACCTAATAAGTTAGAAGCAGGTATAACAGTAATTTCTGTAGGAATAGCAGTTGAAATAGTAAATGGAACAGGAGTACCAGCTTGAGTGAAAGTAATAACGGAAGCATCAACTTCAGTGTTATCTAATTTTCTTGGTACAGCATTAAATGTAAGAACTGGATTAACCCCAATAGAAACACCTGTAGCTGCATCAGCAGGATTAAATGATACTGTTAAACCTGAAGGAATCCATTCGTCAGCACCTAAATCAGGATTTGTTGCATTTCTTGCATCACCATCAATATCGGTAGTTACAGAAACCGGAGTTCCTAAATTTGAAAATGAGCAACTTAAAGTATTTATATGTAAATCAGTTGCTGATACAAAAGTTGGTTGTAGACTGTAACTACTTGCATCTTTCAAAGAAACTGCTCTGAACAAAGCTAAATCAGTATAGTCAGTTGTACCAATTGCACCAAATACACTGTTTGTACCACCCGAACTATAATAATTGTTATAGTCAGAAGTTAAATTACTTGTTGTACTTGCAGAATATTTTATAACATAGTGTTTTCCGGTTCCAACAGTTCGGTTGTTTACCAAAATATTATTTTTGAAACTAGTAACACTGTTGTAAGTTCTGTTATAACAAGCTGAAATACTGGCAGCAGTACCAACACCTTCTATTAAAATTGTATTGTAATAAATGTTAAAAGCATCAGTTGAACCTGAACCATCATAAATACCATAAATTGTAGTAGCATCTGCACTATTGATATTGATAAAATTATTAGCTATCAAAGAAGCTGTTGGAGAATTGTCATACAAATAAATACCATAAGATGTTGAAGTTGTATTTAAACTATGAATTTTATTTGATAAAATACTTTCGTTAACAATTGAGGTTGCATGTACATTTATACCATTTAAGCCTGTTGTTGCAGGTGTAGTTAAGTAAATTTCATTACCTGAATATGTACTTGTAGATGATAAACCAGCCAAATAAATACCAGAATTGCTAAAATCAAAAATTCTATTATTTAATACCTGATTTCCTGTATTTAATTTACCTGTTGCACCAATATTGTAAATTCCATAAGCTGGAGCAGTAGCACCTTTGGTTATATCGTTATTCTGAATTGTATTATAGTTATTACCTGTGGTTCCAGTTGAAGCACTAAATACAACCACACCACCCGAAGTACTTGTCTGAACACCAGTTAAAATTGAGTTTTTAACAGTATTATTTGAAGCACCTGCTGCAAAATTGATAGTAGATGTTCCGGCAGTATTTGTATTAGAAATTGTTAAGTCTTTAGTTGTTCCACCAGCTGTAATAGAACCATCAATTACAACATATTGACAATTGTTAAAATTGAAAATATGAGTTGCAGATGAACCTGAAATAACAGTATTTGCTTGTGTTGGTTTTATAGTTACTGTATTTACAGCACTAGAACCAATGTTTGCATTTATTATAATTGGTAAAGTTTCAGCAGCATAAGCAGCATCTAAAAGACTAATTACAACAGGACAAGTTATCATTCCTCCATTAACAGCAGCAACAGCAGCAGTAATTGTAGGATAAGTTCCAGCAGCACCAACAGTTAAAGTTCCACAAACTTCCGGAATAATTGTAAATGAATTAGGAATAGTTGGAGCAGAAGTAATTGCAGCAACCGAAGTTCCTACAAAACCTGCTGAAGGATTTGAGCTAACATTTGGAGTTGCAACGTTATCCTGCGCAACAACAAAATATTGAACAACATCGGCAACAACAACAGAACCACCGTTAATGATACTAAAATCAATAGTAAAATCGAAAGGTGAAGTTGCGTCAGATGCTTCAACATATTTCCAACCATTGTCGGCACTTGTATTGCCTACAAAAGCATTAGCATCGGTTGCTTTTTTAAAATACAAACGAGGTTTTGTACCGGCTGTTGTATTTAAACTATTATCGGTAATGGTTGCAAAATCAGTTAATACTTTATTTGATTGAGTACCATTTGCAAATGTAGTATAAGCTATTGCAGGTGCAGAAATATCACTTACTACAAAGTCTCCTGCATCAGCACCTAAATCGGTTGGTGTTAAACCACTTCTTAACTGACCGTCAAAATCGGTAGTAACCGATGCTAAAAGAACACCGGCACTTTCAATTGAAGTAGGAAGAGTTGCACTGATATGCAAATCAGGTGTAGTAGCTGTTGGGTCAATAAATTTAGGGTCAGTAAACATACTTCCACCATCTTGACCAACTGCGGTTCTCCAAGCTGCCAAATCAGCTACATCTAAAGAATTGAAAAAACCAAAAACACCACCAGTACCGGTAGTATAGTAATTGTTGAAATCAATACCTAAACCCATTGGATTTACAGTACTTCCCGAAATTTTTATTGCATAGTTCTTGCCTGTTCCACTTGCATTTGAACGAGCATTTACAAATATATTATTTTTAAAATTACGAGTATTAACAGTTACAGTAGAATTGAAACAATAAGTATTACCTACTGCAACAACATTATTTCCACCAACATAAACACTATTATTATAAAAATTGTTTGTTCCTAAACCTTCATTAATACCATTAATAACCAATCCGGTAGTAATATCAGAACCATCAGCTTTATAACCTAATCGAATCATATTATTTATGTAAGCTGATGTACCATCGTTTACATAAATACCATTAATAATTGCTGAAGTAGAAGTAGTATTTGCATAAAAATTATAAATTGAGTTTCTTTCAATTAATCCGTTTATAGCACCGGAACCACTTCTGTAAATACCATTAATAGTAACAGCAGCAGTAGAAGTAGTACTTGCAAAATTATACAAAGTATTTCTTGAAATTACTAAATTTGCACCTGAGTTAGAACTGGAAATACCTACAATAGCAGCTAAATTTGTAGCAGACACATTTGCAGCATCGCAAGTTAAATCTCTGATTATATTATTATCTACAGTTGTAGTTACAGTAGAACCTCCAGCATTTCTTAAACCTAAAATATATCCTGCAGCAGGTGTATTAAGGTTAGTTATGTTTGCAATTAAGTTATTAGCATAAGTAACAGTACCAGAACCAGCATTAGTATAAATTCCGGCAATCATGACAGGAGTTGTAGTTCCTGCAACAGTCTGAATACTATTAGCCATAGTTGCACTACCAACAATATTATTTGAAATTGTTTGTGTACCGGAACCTCCACTGAAAATACCATTAAAAGTTATAGCCTGTATTGAAGCTGTTGTTGCATTTATAGTAACACCTCCTACAATATTATTTTGAATATTTCCTGTACCGGCAGAAACATAAATACCGGCAGTAGCACTTGTAAAAGTAGCGGCAGAATTACCAATTGTAAATAATAAAGAACCATTTACAGTATTACTACCAACTACGTTTCCTGTTATATTACCAATATTTGAAACACCTGCAGCAGATAATATACCCACAAATTTAAGCGAACCAACTGTTGTACCTAAAGTTTGAAGTGAAATATTTGCAATGGTATTTCCTTGAATACTATTTGGATTTACACCGGCAGAAGCAGCTATACGTATAGCATACATGAAGTTAGAAAGTGCTACTCCATTAAGTGTGAAAGCTGTTCCACCACATTCAGGAGCTGAACCACCAATATAGTTTCCGGTAATATTGTGATTATCACCGGCACCAACAAGAATAACGTTATATCCAACTGCTGTAGTAGGATTTAAAACGTTTGTCTGGTAAAAACTGTTATTTGAAATAGTCCAAGCAGTACTATTTGAAGCAATGTAAATACCGGCACAGGTTGTTCCATTAAAATAAAAGTTGTAGATATTACAATTTGAAATAGTAATTCCACTATTATCTTTTCCAACTGTACCACCTGAAATTATAGCATTTGCATAAGTTGTTGCACCATCTCTAATGTCGCAGTTGTCAATTGTGTTGTTATCGTTTCCTATTAATCCGGTAGTTGTTCCAAAAGAAATTAATCCTAATAAATTGGAAGTTTCAACACCTTTAACAGTACAATATTTTATAGTATTGTTTGTTGCGTCATTAATAAAACCAATAACCCAAGCTGTTGTTGCGGTATTTTCGATAACTAAATCTTTTGTTGTTCCGGTTGCATTAACACGACCATCAAAAGTTACATAATCAGAACCATCTAAATAAAGTGTTCCTGTTGCATTTGAAGAAGTAATACTCAAACCTGATGCAGCCGGATAAACTTTAATAGTTTTAGTAGATGTTGCATTTGCAGAAACTGCAATAGGGAAAGTTTCAACAGTAGAAACATAATCGGCTTGTAAAACTAATTCAATATTTCCTATCAAACCGTTTATACTTATATCAGCAAAAGCAGCAGTTAAAGATGGATAACCGCCTGCACCGGCAGTAGGACCAATAGGTTTAACACCACTAATTGAGCCCGATACAGTTGAATTACTACCTGTTAAGAAAGCAGATTCATCATCAGCATACGCACTAACTCTGAAATAATACAAGGTGTTTTCCAATAAACCTGTTACAGTTTTGCTGTAATCACCACCCACAGCAGCAACTGTAGTTGATAAAATGTCTGAACCAAATTTTGTGAAGGTTATATTGTCAGTAGAATAATAAACTCTAAAACCGATTTCGTTAGTTGAATTATCAACCCAGTTTAAAGTTAATCCATTTGCACCAATTGTGGAATAAGTTAATGTTGTAGGAGCACCGTTTATAGCAACCGGAGCAAAAATTTTAACTTCATCAACAAATAAAGTATTCATATCGGCAGCTGAGTAGCAATTAAATGCAACATTATAATTGCCTGCAGTTGTGCAATTGTAAGTATAAGAACGAAGTATATAAGAATTATTAGTTACTCCTACTAAAGTTCCTATAGTTGTAGTTTGTGCAGCAACATTTTGTCCTTGTCCAATTGTTACAGCTAAATTTTCGGCAAACGCACCAGAATACTGTTGAAATTGTATTGTGTAAGTTTTTCCTGCCTCCATTGCTAAGTCAGGGGTAAATGCCCATGTGTTAGCAGCATTAGTAGAATTGTAAGTGTACTTTAAAGCCGAACCTGTAAAACCTCCGGTTGAACTTACTAACCAGTCATTTCCTGTTCCAGCATTTATAACTACCCAGTTGGTTGGTAAGGTTGTACCTGTCCCAAAATTCTCATTGAGTAGAGTTTGCCCAAAAACTGTTCCTGTGAACAGTAGAACCGTAAATAGAAACAAAAGTTTCTGAAAAATGTTCTTTTTTCTCATAAATTAAAAAATTAAGTTAATAAATAATAAAATTTTAATAATTTGATTAATAATAAAATACCTACAAAAAATAAAATTTCAAGATAATAAATTTAATAACAACAATATTTTTTCATTTCTTTGAAACATTTTTATTTTCTTTTAGTATAACACTGATTAATCAGGTCGCAATTTACATTTTTTTTTTATATTTGAAATACTAAAATAAGGATATTTAAAAGTTAAAAAAAAATTAACATATCAATATTGATAAATGTTAATTTTAATTATACTTTAACAGATTAAAAAAAGTATTGCAATTTCAATTAAATTAGATGTTTAATACGATAACAAACCTTTAAAACTCTAAAAAATGTCATCGTGAACTTTTTCATGAGCAATATCGAATAAACGAACTTGTGGAACTTTTTCAGCGAAGCTAATTGAAATATGAAAAATTATAAAATGTTAATATGGAAATCCGAAAGTTTTTCAGATTACTCACTGCGTTTCGTGAAAGAGTTTTCTTTTTATAACTTTATTTGATACATCCACAAGATGCTTTCAGCATGAGATTTAACAAAACAAACAAATCTGTTAAAGTAGAATTAATTTACTGAAATACAAATAATATCAGCTGGTATAATTTATTTGAAGTAGCATTTATCTAATTTGTGAATTTGAAAATGTGTAAATTTGAAAATAGTTTATTATATTTCAATTATTTAGATTTTCTAAAATCAAAATTATCCATATAATTTAGTATAATTCTACTATACAATCGTTCGTTATATTTTTAAAACACATAGCCACATAGAAAAGTTATTTTATTGAATTTAAATATTTTATATTTGTAGAAATATTTAAGTTAATAATTTGATAGCGTAAAAAAGAAGTGACTTCTTCAAATGTTATGAAATCATGGAATGATAAGTCACCGATAATATTCACAGTCAATTATTTAATATCACAATAGTATTTTTATATTATACTATAGTACTAAAAAATTTGCAATAGCATAATTTTGCTTTTATCTATTTGGCTTTATTCTTGGTTGTAATTCTTAATATTTTATTAATAAACATTTTTTAACACATATATTATTATAAAACAGATATATAAGTATAAATATGAAAAAAAATGTTCAATGTTTTAATAAAAAATTTATTTTTTAAAAATAATTTAATATTTTTGCAAAAAACGTAAAATATATGTAATTATTTTTCGTTAAAATAATGAAAGCATAACAAAAAATTTAAAATTAACTTAACAAAAACTACAGCTATGAGCAAAAATTCAATTTCGAGAAGAGATGCTCTAAAGAGAATAGCAAAAACTCTTGGGGTATTGGCTTTACCAGCTTTGCCGTTATCAGCAATGGCAAGCAAAGATGAAGGTACAAATTACTACGATTACTATTATTACGATTATTACAACTATTACAATTACTACTATTCTGATTATTACAACTATTATTACTCAGATTATTACAACTATTATTACTCAGATTATTACAACTATTATTATTCAGATTATTACAACTATTCATACTCAGATTATTACAACTACTCTTACTCTGATTACTACTATTCTGATTATTACAACTACTCTTACTCTGATTACTACTATTCTGATTATTACAACTATTATTATTCAGATTATTACAACTATTATTACTCAGATTATTATAACTATTATAACTATTACAATTATTATTCGAACTAATAATTGTTTCTGTTTTAAAATAAAAAAAAACTCCTTAATTTATAAGGAGTTTTTTTTTATTTGCTATAATATAATAAGTTTTGAGGTAGTGTTAAGTTTATACTAAATTTTGAATATAATTTGGAATTTATTTTTAAACACGAATGCACTAAGACACTAAATTAAAATACTTTGTGTCTCCATGTCTATGTGTTCAATTCTAAATTATTTAGACATAGTAGTATATAAAATTATTACCATTAATTTACAATATCAAATTATTGACGTTCAAATTTCCAAATATTTATCCCGAACAAAAGTTCGATGTTCGTTCAAGTGAATATATCCTAACTGATTGGTTATTAATTTTGTTTTACCAACTGCGATTTCAGGCATATTTCTGTGACTGTGTCCGTAAATCCAAAATTCAGCACCCGAATTCTCTACAAAATCAGTAATATCAACTGTAAATGCTTCATTTAAAATACTGTTTTTAAATTCATCGGCATCGCATAAATTTGTTGGTAAATGATGAGTAATTACAATTTTCTTTTCGTCATTGAGTTTTGAAATTTCATTTTTCAGAAATTCTAAAGAATATTTATGAAGATTATTAAATTCGCTAGTATTTAATCTTTTACCTTTGTAAATAATACATTCAAAATCAGAAACAGAATTTTGAATATAAGGAGCTTTTTCTTTACTGATTTTTGACCATAAAATTGTAAATATCAAATTTATACCTTCAATTTTTAATACAATATCATTTACCAGAAAAACATTTTCACGAATTGCGAAAGGTTTTGAAAAATCGTAATTTGTCATTTCAATACCGCAGTAAAATTCGTGATTACCAGGTAGCCAAAAAGTCTGTTGCCAGTTTTTTGAAATATAATCGAAAAATTTATTCATGTAAAAATCTTTACGCAAATAAGTTATATCACCGCATAAAATCAGGGTGTCAGCAATCGGAATCAAAGGATTTTTCTCAAGAAATCTTGAATTTTTGTCAAATTCCAAATGCAAATCGGAGCAATATTGAATTTTCATAATGTAGTTGATTTTAAAATTATTTTCATAGTCAATTTCTTATTGATATTTTGCTTAAATATTTCATTTTCAGATTATAAAAGTGAATGAAATTGTTCAGAGTCTTATTTGTAAACTGATATATTTTAATAAACCTCAGCAACTGTATATATACTTTGTTTGTCAAAATTATAAGTATCAATAAAACAGATTATTTGAACATTATCATCAGGAAGTTTGCCATTATTATGCTTTCGTAATCCTATTTATACTTATTTTTTTAGACAAATTGCATTATAACAACATGATTGTGTTGATAAAAACTCAGAAATATAAATTACTTAGTGTTCCGAAAGTGCTTTTGCAAATTGAGCAAGTTGCTTTTGCAAACGGGTAATTTTTTTTTTTGACATTAATTGTTTTTTATATACGCAAATTTACTAACTATATCCGAAAATTAAAAAATTTTTGTATTTATTTCAGTATCATTTTCAATTACAATTTCTTCTTTTTGAAATATTTTACCAATACTTAATTAAATATACAGCGCAATTTATTTAAGTTAAATTTTTAATGTTGTAGTTTTGTAGTAGTACTTTATTTGCTGTATTTTTTTATTTGGTATATTTTTGTAATGATTTATTTTTTTCATATTAATTTTATTAAAACTCTTGAAATAATACAGTTATATGAATAATAAAATAAATTAATTATTTTTTAAAACTTGAAAATAAATTACTTAACAAATAATAACTAATTCAAAAAATAAAAAGTTTTGAAAAATTCAATTATGTAAATTAAGAAATACAGGTAATAAAAAAGGCAAAAACCGAAATGCCTTAAAATAGTAGGTATTTACTAAAACTAAATTTATGGGAAAAACTTAAAATAATGTAAGACTTTATTTTCGGAATAATTAAATTTCCGGTTAAGACATTAAAAAAAAAATAAATTAAAATTATATTAAATTTAAAAATAACTTTTAAAATATGAAAAAAATTGTTTTACTTATTGCAGCTTTAGCAATATTTTCAGTAGTAGTAAATGCACAAGATGCGTTTAACAAAGGTACTAACTTGTTTAAAGTAAGTTTAGGTTTTAATGAAAATGGAATACCTTTAGCCGTAGGGTTTGAACGAGGCATAAAAAATGATATGCTTGGAGTTGAAAAACTTAATTTAGGTATTGGTGTATATTTTGGATATTATGGTTATAAAGAAACTGTTAACATGTATGGAGGAAATATCACAACCAAATATAAAATAGTAGCTCCAGGATTAACAGGTTTTTTGCATTATCAATTTATACCAAAATTGGATACTTATTTTGGATTATCCCTAGGAGTTTCAGCATTTCATGGTCAAGTTGAATTATCTGGTGGAGGAGGTATGTCTGACTCTGGAGTTGATTTTGCTTGGGGTGCCGCTTTGGGTGTTCGCTACGAAATTACTTCAAATCTAGGTGCTTTTATTGAAGCAGGAAAAGGTACCGGAAAATTTAACTTAGGTGTAGCTTACAAATTTTAATTATTTGTTATCCAAACACAAACCATAAAACAATATTTTACATTTGTTCGTTTATGAAAGATGTCTAGTCCAAAAAAAATGCTAATATGTAATACTAAATCGTCATCAAGTTTAGCGATAAAAATATACATATATCAGGTGTTTTCACCTGATATTCTACGCTTTGAGGTGAAAACACCTCAAAGGTGCAGTGGTGTTTTTGATGTCGGTTTAGTATAAGTTTTTAGATACAGCTATAAGTTTTAAAACAATAAACCAATAAATTAAATATATTGCATACCAAAAAAAAAAGCTCAGATTACTCTGAGCTTTTTTATTTTATTTTGGTGACCAAGCAGGGGATCGAACCCTGGACCCCAACATTAAGAGTGTCGTGCTCTACCAGCTGAGCTACTTAGTCTTAAATTTCGTAATAATTTCAAAATATATCGTTAAATCTTCTGAAAATTCAACACACATCTTTTTTTTGTGACCAAGCTGGGATTCGAACCCAGGACCCCATCCTTAAAAGGGATGTGCTCTACCTACTGAGCTACTTAGTCTGAAATAAAAAGCCCTGTTAAAAGGGCTTTTAGGAAATTTTAGTCTAACTTAAAATTTACTTTAGTGACCAAGCTGGGATTCGAACCCAGGACCCCATCCTTAAAAGGGATGTGCTCTACCTACTGAGCTACTTAGTCAAAAGCGGTGCGAAAGTAATGTCATTTTATATATTCTCCAAATGTTTTTACAAAAAAATTAGCAGTTTTTTTATTTTTTTTTTTAAATATTTAATATCAATATATTTATAAATGCACTTAATTTAAAATTATGCTAATATTTGTTCAAAAAAATCTTTTTTTGGATACTAAATTCATTTTTCTACATTTGATTTTTCATATTTTTTGAACCTTTTCAAAATTCCGGATAAATTGAAAATTAATTTGACGAATAAAATATTTTTTAAAATAGAATTCTGGATAATATTTATTTTTCTTTTAAGATTATACGGAATTTCAAATCCTCCATTGGAAACCGCTCATAACTGGAGGCAGGTTACCGGATTAATGGTTGTACGAAATTTTCTGGAAGAAAATAGTAATATTTTATACCCAAGAATTGATGATACACAAGGTGATACCGGAATTATTGGTATGGAATTTCCGGTTATGAATTACATTTGTTTTATTATTTCCAAGATTTTTGGTTATACAGATTGGTACGGACGGTTAATAAATTTAATTGTTTCGTCAATAGGTATTTATTTTTTTTATAAAATTATAAAAGAACATTTTAATCATAAAATTGCATTTTATTCTTCTCTGAGTTTAATATTTTCGATATGGTTTGTTTTTTCGAGGAAAATGATGCCTGATACTTTTAGTATTTCACTGGTTTTTATAGGATTATATTATGGACTTAGATTTTTGAAGAGATATTTTATTACAGATATTTTTTTATATATATTATTTTTCAGTTTGGGAATTCTTGCAAAAATTCCGGCTGGTATGTATCTGGTTATATTCGCAATACCTTTCTTTTCGAAAAATATTAAATTTAAGTATAAAATAGTTTTTAGTTTTTCAACTTTAATTCCATTATCTTTAACATACTTGTGGTATTTTGTATGGAATCCGTATTTAAGTGCTAAATATGGAGTATGGTATAATTCTGGAAATGATTTTTTTATCGGATTTTCTGAACTTTCGGGAAATTTAGACTTAATTCTTAAAAAGTTTTATTTTGAGTCTTTTTATAGTTTTGTTTTTTTTGCATTAGCACTAATAGGAATTGGTTTTGCAATTATAAAATCTAACTATAAAATATTAGTAGTTTTTGCTCTGCTTTCGTTTATTTTTGTTTTGTATATTATTAAGTCTGGTCATTATTTTTATGAGCAAAATTATTATATTATTCCTTATGTGCCTATTCTTGCGCTACTTATAGGTTATACTTTTTCGTTTATAAATAAAAAGTGGTTGATTTCAATTTTGTTAATTTGCGGAATTTCAGAATGTATTATTAATCAGTATCAGGATTTTACAATTAAACAAAGTGAGTTGTACAAACTTAATTTAGAGGCTATTGCCGATAGTGTTACAAATAAAACTGATTTAATAGTCATAAACGGAAATGATAATCCTCAGCAACTTTACTTATCGCATCGCAAAGGGTGGATTTGTACTGATAAAAATATTGATGATACCGCATATATTAAAGGAATTGCAAAAAAAGGTTGCGATTATATTTTTGTAAATAAAAATACATTTAATAAAAAATATAACGGAACTCCAATTTATGACGACGCTAACTTTCAGATTTTCAAAATTGACATAATGGAAAACAATTAATTTAAGTAATGAGATAATTTGAAAATATTTAATTCAAATTCAATAAATTACAAAATTTAAATATACAAAGTTTTTCTTGTTACTTAATAAAATATTAACTCAAAAACGCAAAGCATCTTATCGTCTTCATTTAGATATCTCATTTATTCAACTTTAATTCCAATTATCAGAACATCATCTGTTTGCTTGTTATTGCCTTTCCATTTTTCAAATTCATTTTCGAGCATCTGTTTTTGAGTTTCAATTGTTTCGGAAACAATTTTCTGTACAAAATTTCTGAAATTTACACTTTTGTACTTTGTAAACTCTGCACCTCCAAATTGCGATTGAAATCCATCTGAAAAAATATAAATTATATCTCCTTTTTTTAATTCAACAGTGTGATTTGTAAAACTGTTCTCACTAAAAAAAATCCCGACCGGTTGCCTGTCTGCTTTTAATTCAATTAATTGAGAATCTCTAAAAATCCATAGAGGATTATTTGCTCCTGCAAAGTGCATAATTCTGGTTTCCATGTTAATAGAACAAAATGCAATATCCATTCCATCTTGAGATTGTCCTTTTTCGCCGGTTTGTTTTAACGATGTTTTTATCAGATTTCTCATTTCGTCTAAAATCTGACCGGGCATATTTAAATTTCGGCGATTTACAATTTCGTTTAATACCGAAATTCCTAACATACTCATAATTGCACCCGGAACTCCATGTCCGGTACAGTCTGCGGCTGCTATTACAGAATATCGTCCAAAATTTTTGAACCAGTAAAAATCGCCACTTACCAAATCTTTAGGCTTGTACATTATAAAATTCTTAAAATGCAAGTGGTTTTTTATATCTTGTGTTGGGAGTATTGCATTTTGAATTCGACTGGCATAAACCAAACTAGAATGTATTTGATTATTGCTTTTTTCGAGTTCGATTTTCTGATTTTCTAAAAGTATAAACGAATTTGCATTTTCGAGTGCAATTGCTGCATAAACCGCAATATTGTTTATAATTGTTTTATGATAATCGGTGTAAATATTTTCTTTATAACTTTGGATTGTAAAAATTCCAATTTTTTTATCTTTAAAAGTAACAGGACAATAAATTAGTGATTTTTTATCTGAAATATGTGTCGGTTTTTCCGAAATATAATTTTTAAATTCGTTATCGAGATTATTTATAAATATTATTTGCTGATTATTAAAACACCATACCGATAATTGATTTTTATCTGTAAGTGCATCATAGCCTGTAAGAACTTTAAAATTTCCATTTTCTATTCCATAAAATATTAATTTCTGAAACGAACTGTCGAGTATTCCAAACGCAATAACCGGAGCATCCATTATTTTGTTAAGATGCTGGTATGTAGATTTTAAAATATCTGATATTGAAAGATTAGTTGTAATATTTTTGCCTATTTCGCCAATTGTTTTTATGTTTTTGTACGAAAGTTCAACTTCTTCTTTCTGTATTTCAATTAATTGATTTTTTTGCTCGAGTAGTATATTTTTCTGAGCTATTTCAAGCGTTCGCTGATTAACTTTAAATTCGAGATTTTCTGATAAATCTTCAACATCTCTAAATGCCTGAGTGAACTTTTTTGACAAAACGTAAGATTGCAGAAATATCATTAATAAAAATCCGTATTGTGATAAATAAAAAGTATTTATAAGTCGATAAGTATAAAAAATGTCGTTTGCTGATGTTAAAATCATTAGCATAATTCCCGAAAATATTAATGCAGAATATTTTCTTTTTCTGATTAGACTTAAAATTATACTAACATTAACATAAACAATTCCCAACACAAATATAAACTGAAATGGAGTAATTGTGTATGTATATAAAATTGGTGGTGTAAATAAAGTAAAAACAGCAAAAACAGAAGCAATTACATAAGAAATCTTTACAATTATTTTTTTAAATTCAATCGGAAAAAATGAATTCAAAAAATGAATTACTATTGCAAAACCATAAAAAAATGATAGATATTCAATTTTAGTATAAACCTGAAAAGGAATATTCGGAAAAAAATCCATCAAAATTCTTTCGTCTGTTGTAACAAGTCGTGCCAAAATTATTAAACAAAACATCGAAAATATAATTGATGTTTTATCTTTTGGGCGTAATATAAAAATACCCAGATAGTAAACTACCATAATCAGCAAAATACCGGCTGTAAAAATTTCTATTGCCTTAATATTTCTTGATGATGTATATATTTGTTTTTCTGTGCCAAGCTCTAAACCGTACCAAATTCCGCCTTGACGGTGGTGGTAATTAGATACATTCAAAATTATTTGAATAGTATCTTTATCTGAATAAAAAAAAACTAATTTGCCAATTGTGTGCGGTATAGACTCTTCTTTGGTTGTTGCAACTTTTCCTGTTTCTGATATTTTTTTATCATTTATATAAATTCGGCTTGATGTTGCCTGCTCTTTTTGTTTTATCCCAAGTATTTGATTTTTATATTTTTGATTTACAATAACTTTTAATTCATAAGTTGCATATCCAATGTTTGATATTTGCTTTCCTTCAATAGTATTGTTGTTCCATGTTCCCGGAAAATTGAAATATTGAAAGTTGTAGTTATTTTCAGAATTTAAATCATCGGGTGTTAAAAGCTGATTCCAGTAAAATTTCCAGTATCCATTCAATTTTATAATTCCTGATGTTTCAAAATCATATCCCGAAAGGTCTATAATGCCATCTTTTACACAAATATTTTCCTGATTACTATTTGTGCAACCTAATATTAATGTGATTGAAAATAGTAATAAAATCAGTCTTTTATACATTACAATGAGTTAAAAATTATATTTATAACATCAAAAATATTTAGCAATAAATCTGCAATTATTTTACCAAAGTACAAATATTAAAATAAAAAAGGATTGAATTTCAATAAAAAAATATTATTTTTGACTTTAAATCCTAAATTTAAGCTATTCAAACTAATGACAAAAATATTACTCATTGGAAATAAACAAGAATCGTTTGTAGATATTTCATCAATTTTACAAAACGAAAATTATGATATTTACACTTTAACAGATATAAACCAATTTTCTGAATTAACTCAAAAAATCCATATTAATGACAATATGTACGACATTTTCTAAAAATTAACTGCTTGATATTTTGACAACTTAAAAATATCTTCTGGATTTAAAAATTGATGGGATTTTTTCCCTTCAATTTTTAATTTAATAGCTTCATTTCCTATCATTTCTGTTCGATAATAGGCTTTCATGTCCAAAATGCTAACATTTTCTATTTCAAAATATTCTTTAA
>Ga0316608_1000471_pt1 | contig 19102 bp, 16 predicted proteins | sample MIS2016152B_MG_FD_207673 | JGI IMG/M metagenome (GOLD analysis project Ga0316608, IMG submission 207673) | Microbial mat bacterial communities from Middle Island sinkhole, Lake Huron, Michigan, United States - MIS.2016.152B | ecosystem: Environmental > Aquatic > Freshwater > Lake > Sediment...
GGGAAACTATCATTTGCTAATGAATATCATTAATGATACAATATCTTTCATCACACCAGGAGGTCATCATGACACAAACTATGGTTGAAAACGCGCCGACCACGCAGTTGCTCGGCAATAGTAATCTTAAGGTTCAACCATTCTATCATACCCAACTGCCTGATAGAGTTGATAGGGTTGAAGTTGGCTCACCCTATCATACCCTCACCTTGCCTGACCATACCCAATTGCCTGATAAGAATGGAACTTTTGTGAAAAATTTTCAAGAACACCCCCAAAGTATTTTGTTGACCGACTCGATTTTGCCCAAATTGCGCCAAATTCAACCCGATAATCAATTTGCCATTGGGCAAGATTGCGGTATCTATTGGCGACTGAGTGAGCCAACTGAGCCACTTTATAAAGGGGCCGAAGCCCCTGATTGGTTTTATGTACCCAATGTCCCGCCCATGTTAGATGGGACTTACCGCCGTTCTTACGTAATGTGGCAAGAACATGTGGCTCCGTTGATTGCCCTCGAATTTGTTTCAGGGGACGGGAGTGAGGAGCGCGATAAAACGCCTTATCAGGGTAAGTTTTGGGTGTATGAACAAGCCATTCGTATTCCTTACTATGGTATTTATGAGGTCAAAAAGGCGAGTATCGAAATGTATCATTTGGTTTCAGGCCATTATGAACTCATGCAGCCTAACTTGTATGGTCAGTATGAAATTCCTGAATTGGACGCGGCCATTGGGATTTGGCGTGGGGAATATAATTATGCTACCTTGCCCTGGGTGCGTTGGTGGGACAGGCAAGGGAATTTGCTCCCAACGAGTGAAGAACAGTTACAAATCAGTGAGGAACAGTTGCAAATCAGTGAGGAACAATTACAAATTGAACGCCAAGCCAAGGAACAAGAACGTCAGGCTAAGGAATTAGCCCAACAAGAACTAGCTCAGTTACACGCCAAGTTGCGTGACTTGGGCCTTACGATTTAAACAAAAAGGTCAGGCGCATGCCTGACCTCTTTTGGTTCATGGGGCTAGGGATTTCAAACGATTCTTTCTCAGCCTACTCCGTCTCTTCCCACACCGAATGATACGCCCCAATACGTTCAAAATACGTCACCAAGCGTTGATAAAAGGAATTTACTGTAATGGTCGCGCTATCGCCAATGACGATAAGTTTACGTCGCGCCCGCGTCAAGGCCACATTCATGCGGCGAGTATCACCTAAAAAGCCAATCTCCCCTTCAATATTAGAGCGCACCAACGAGATGATAATGACCTCTTTCTCGCGCCCCTGAAAGCCATCCACACTGTTAATTTCAACGTCAGGTTGCTTCATTTCTTCCCGTAAAAATCGCACTTGCGCCGAGTAGGGCGTAATCACCCCAATATCACTTGCCTTCACCCCCGCCGCCAGGAGAGCCGTTACCTTACGAACCACTAACGCCGCTTCCAACGGATTAAGCCGACTTTCGCCGTCTGGCTCTAGCTCTTCATCATAACTCGCTCCCGCCGTATCAATAAAATGAACCGCCGTTTCGGTCAGTTCATTACGAACAATCGTGGGTAAATCGGGCAGCAAATGGTGAATCACTTGCTCATCGGCCTGTAAGGTAGAGTTATAAAACTCATCGGAAGAAAACGTCATAATGTCCTCATGCATCCGATATTGGGTGGTTAATTGGCGCGACACGGTTTCGCCAAAATGCGCCATGAGCCGTTCCATTAAGCTAATATTAAAGCCCTGCGCCGCCGCCTCAAGCGAGATAACGGTAGGTGGCAATTGGCATGGGTCGCCCGCCAAAACCAACCGCTTCGCCCATAGCAATGGAATCCAGGTGGCTGGTTCAGTGCTTTGAGCCGCTTCATCTAAGACATATAAATCAAAGCGGCGCGTGCCAATAATGTCACGGTCAAGTCCCGTCGTCGTGGCGCAGAGGACACGCGCCGAGTCTAAAATGCGCTCAACCGCGATTTCCTCCATGCGGCGCGCATCGGCTAACATTTCTTTGGCCTCGGCGCGCATGGTTTGGCGGTCACTTTTTGTCACATGGGCGCGAGTTTCCTTGCCCGCTTGCTCACGTAATTTATGCCCTTCGCTCGCCAATTTACGCGCTTGCCGCACATCAGGATTATTTTCTACCAATAAATCCAGGGTATGTTCGCGCAATTCAGGCATAACCCGTGCGGGGTGGCCGAGACGCAAAACCTTTTCGCCCGCCGCCAAGAGCTTCTCAAACAGGTTGTCTACCGCCATATTACTGGGCGCGCAAGCCAACACCGTCTCCCCCCGTTGCACCGCCTGACGAATAATTTCGACTAAAGCCGTTGTTTTGCCCGTCCCTGGCGGCCCATGCACAATCGCCAAATCTTGGGCGGTTAACGCGAAGTCCACCGCTTGCCGCTGGGACTCATCTAAATGTGAGTTAAGGAAAGTAAACGATTCAGGCCGATTAAATAACGGGGATTGCTGCCCTAACAATATATCGCGTAACTCAGCTAAACGGTCTCCCCGTGCAATTTGGGCGCGCTCTAGGGCTTGCCGTTGCCGTTGCCGCGCCACTTCATCACTGGATAAATCTAGGCGAAACGTGGCGCGCTCATCCTCCATCTCAGGCCAATCATTCAAGGCCACTTGAATCGTCAGCCGATTTTGCTGGCTGACCACGCCGCGCCATGATTCACCTGCGCCCTCCGTAGAAAGTAAAACGGGTGTGCCAACACCGAGGCGATGCCAGGGCAATTCCTCTTGCTGGTTACGTTTTGCTAACGTCACCAAGACGCGCCCACCTAACCCCGCGACCTCATCGCGGATAACTAATCGTAACAAACAGTTGCCTGTCCGTTCTTCATTTTTGCCGCGATAACGCTGCATGGCGGCAACTAATTGCTCTTCTTCCGCTTTGGCTTCTAAGGCCATTAAGCGCATTAAATGTTCAAAATGGTCGGTGGTAGACATAACCCGTAACTCACTCAATTTAGGTGGCAGGAACTGGGGCAGTGCCTGTCATCTAACGAAATAAAAACTTTCGCTTACGGAGTCCAAATCTTTAGATTTGTTAGATTAGACGGTCAAATCTAAAGATTTGGACTCCAAGTGGATTCTCCCCCCATGATTTAGCTTCGTGGGGTTACGCTTTTATACAACTGGTGTAATAAATCAGTCAGCATGGTTTGCTCGCTGGCCGTCAATGGTTCAGGTAAGGGCAATTGGCTCACTTCGGTTATCAAATCTGGGCTGAGGGCTTGCCAAGTCAGCCGCCCCTCTAGCTCTAATAGGCGCGTCGGTGGGCGGTTGGCATGGCTCACGGCGAGGCGAACATGCCCCATGACTCCACGTTGCGGGTGCAGGTCTAACCGTAAGGCAAGGTAATCTTCATCGTCAGTGGTCACTAAATAGTAATGCCCATCAGGATTAAGGGGCGGTAAACGGACGCTATCCAGGGGAATTTCGGCGAGGCTTTCCCGATATTCTAAAAAGGTATTCATCGGTAAGGTGCGCGCCGTATCTTTAACGGTGGTTTGAATTTCGGCATCTAACACCATGAGGGCGTTTATCAAGGGGTTGGCCCAGGGCGCGGCCAGATGGAGCGTTTTATTAAGAGTTTTGGGCAGAAAACGTTCAGGCAGATAACTCACCGCACTGGGTATCAGTCCAGCAGCAAACTCATGCAGGCGTGGCTCATCAATGAGTTCCTGTAAGGTTTCTTGGGGATTAAGATGTAATCCGTCGGGTTGGATAGTAATAGTCATAAATTTTCCTCTTTTTACGCCAATGGGCGTTAAATGATATTACTCATTTTTATGATAGCTTCATGGTATGATTTTAATCGTAATTAGTCAATTTAGCCTAAGCTGATGAGTGTTTTGTCATTGCTGATAAAGTGACGGTTGGGATTGAGTAAGGAGTCCAAAGCGGCACGCTTTGACCGACTGCTCAAAGCGTTCCGCTTTGGACTCCTTAGCTGGTTATTTATTAAGATGAATCATGCCAACCTCAACAGCCTGGTCAGGGCGGCCAGATTTTAAGGGCAGCCGCGCCCCACTTTGTGGGTCATAAAGCCCCGTTAAAATGGTATAATCGCCAGGGGGCAAGGCCGATAAATCAATGGCATGGGGGTCAATAATCACCTCCCCCGCGTTCCATAACGAGGTTGGGTAATCATTGTTAAGGGGTGGCGCATCAAAGCCCTGTTTCATTTTATCCCCTTGCCACAGTTGAATAAATACCGTGTAATTAGTCGTAGGTTGTCCCTCAGCTTGCCAGGTAAAGGTGAGGGTGCATGGGGCGGTTGCTTGCTGACAGCCATTCATGGTTGTTTCCAGTAAATTGATTTGGTCAGTATACTGAGCAATCGACAAGGATACTGAGCGCGGCCAGGTGGTTGGCACAAGTTTTAATTGTCCCACCGTCGAGTCCGTTGGTTGCCCTTGAGGGTTGAGGGCGGGAATCCCTGGGCGACCTGCTTCATTAAAATTAAATAATCCTACATTGACCAATAAACGGCTGGGCGTGGCTGCTCCGCCATCAACCTGCACGGGGTAGCTATCCCTGAAGATTTGCCCAGGTTGTAAGGTACTTGTCGGGCGCAGACCGAGGCCAGGATAGCTATTAAATTGTCCCACTGTTTGATAATCTCGGCCAATGAGATGCACAAAAACACTGTAATTAGTGGTTATGGGGCGCAGGGCTTGCCAATAAACCGTTATGGGAACGCGCTCCCCAGGGCGAATGGTTTGCGTCTCAATGGTCACGCCAAGCAAGCGCATTTCATCACGATAAACCCAATCTAAGCGGGGCATGGTGGTGGGTAAATCGGCCTCCGTCAGCAGGCGGGGCGGAATGTACGCGGGCGCGACGACGGCGAGAGGTAAATATAATGCAATGCTGAATAGCGCGGCGATAAGGAAGTAATGTCCACCCCCCTTAATCCCCCCGACATCGGGGGGAGATTTTGCTCCCTCTCCTAAGTAGGAGAGGGCTGGGGTGAGGTATTTGCTTAAGTCTTGGTGGAATTTTTTTAGCCAAAATTGCCAACCACTTATAATGAGAATGGCGATTGAACCGAGCGCGGGTAATAATTGCCGCCCCTGAATACCGCCCTCAACTGCGACCAAGCGAGTTAAGGAAAAGGCCAGGGCGACGGGGAATATTAGATGAAGCAAGTAGGGCGAATTTATACCCCCCTTAATCCCCCCGATTCGGGGGGAAAGTTTTGCTCCCTCTCCCAATGGGAGAGGGTTGGGGTGAGGGTTTTGTGGAATATGCCATAGTCCCGCCAAAATTAATCCTAACAAACCACCTCGGCTGATAAACCAGTAAAATTGATAGACCCATGACGGCGCGACAATATTAAGCCAGCCAAACGTGGCCCAAAAAGAGACTTCACCTGAACGCAAAATATAAATGAAATGGTCAAAGGTGATGGGGTCGGGTTTATCATGAAAATAGATTTCATAGAGTTTGGCTTGAAAGAAATCGCCATATAACTGATAGTTGCGCCAATACCACCAGCCGCCAATCAACATGAAACAGGTTGTAATGATGAAACCGTCCCGCCACAGCCAATAAATGGCGCGGGAGTGGTAGCGTGATGACCAGGCCGCTTGCAAAAAGGCCACCACCGCCACCAAGCCCACTGATAAGCCCGTCATTTTTGCTAATGAGACGAACCCTAACACCACGCCCAAAGCGAAGGCGCGCCGTAAATTGGGGCTAGGGCCATGAATGACATAACGTTGACTCAGCCAGATGACTACCGCGCAACAGGCCATGTTCGCAGGTTCATTGGCGACCATAGCCGTAATGAAGGTAAACATGGGTTGGGTGGCTGCAAATAGCGTGACCAGGGTGGGGAAACCCTCACCCCGCCCCTCTCCCAGGGGGAGAGGGAGGAAATTTGACACCCTCGCCCCCTGGGAGAGGGGCGGGGTGAGGGTTAAATCATTTGCCGTAAGGTAGATAAATATGAGGGTGATGAGGCCGTAGCCGATGGAGTAGAGGCGCAGGAAGTGGACGGCTAATGTAAGATTATGATAGGGGAAGGCTTCATCGGCGAGGTGGAGGTAATTATTTTTGTTGCCAGGGTCAAGGGCATAGCCGAGGGAGGCATGGGGATTTTTGCGGCCTGGGTCGTAATCATCAAAGCGGCGCAGGTCAAAGGGCTGCATGAGCAATGCGCCGCCAACGTAATAAAGAGGCGGTTGCTGCCCGCCCCAAATGCCCTGGCCTGGTAACATGACGGGCAAACCATGCCCTTCGGCAATGAATTTAACATGGCCGCTGTGCGTCCATTCGTCTGGCCCTTCAAAGATAGGGACAAGGAAAAAGTAGAGGCTGGCGAAATAAAGATAAACGGTGAGGGCAAGGCATAACCCACGATGGCGTGTAATAAAATGATACATGAGTTATTTACGGGGAGGTGGTAAATCAAAGAGGTCAAATAATTCAGCTTCAGTAAACTTACCTTTTTCATATTCGGCAGATAAATCGTCAATAATCGTATCAAAAAGAGTTTGTTTTTGATGTAAAACCTGTTGGATACGTGCCTCAATTGTATTTTTTGTAAATATATTATGAGCAAAGACAGTTTTGGTTTGCCCTGTTCGATAGGCGCGGCCAGTGGCTTGGTTTTGCGCGGCGGGATTCCACAAATGGTCAAAATGAAAAACATGGTTAGCTCGTTGTAAGTTTAGCCCTACGCCACCAGCTTTGGTTGAGATAAGCAATACTTGAGGAGTAGCTTCATTTTGGAAACGGTCAAGAGTTTGTTCTCGTTGTTTATTACTTAAACTACCATTATAAATGGCGGGATTAAACTGTTTTAAGCGAGGCATGATGTGAAGTGTAGTAACTTCAGTATATTGGGAGAATATGAGGGCTTTTTCTCCACTAGCAATAATTGTTTCTAACTCGTCTAAAATGTAATCAAGTTTGCAAGAAGTTTGACTGGCAATATCATAGTTACAAATCTGTTTTAATTTACTAATGAGTTTGAATACATGCATCGGGGTAATATTAGGTTGTTTTAGTTCATTACGGCCAGTTTTATAAGTATGGTCATAAACAAGCCGTTGTTGAGGGGTTAAATCAAGTGGCACAACATGGTTGATTAACTTGGGCAATTCTGTTTGTACATCTTTTATGCGGCGGCGGAAAAAATAGGGCTTAATGTGTTGTTTAATCTCAAGGTCAGACATTTTAGGCTGGCGATAAAACAGGTCTGGTTTGAGGTAATTAAAAATCGTAACCACATCTTCAACTTTGTTTTCGATGGGTGTGCCTGATAAGCCCCATTTATATTTGGCTTGAATTTGGCGAATTGCTTGATTTCTTTGGGTGGTTGGAGTCTTAATATCCTGAACTTCATCTAAGATGATTGCCCCATGTTGGAATTTCGTTTTTAAGAGGGCAATACGTTCAATATCTTTGAGCAAGGTATCATAAGTCGTTAGATAAATAGAGGCAGGGGTTTGCCACATTTGTTCACGCTCATTTTTCGCTCCATGCACTCGTTGAACGATAAAAATCTTAGCTGCCCATATTTCTAGTTCACGTTCCCAATTGCTTAATAAAGAGAGACGACAGACAATCAAGCCTTTGAAAACTTCACCGCGAGCAAAGATAGCCCATAACGCGACAATGGCCTGAATGGTTTTGCCGAGTCCCATTTCGTCACCTAACAAGGCGGCAGGGTGTTTGACTAAAAAAATGATGCCCTGAATCTGGTAATCAAAGGGCTTTATTTTATCTAGCCACATGGAAGATAATTTTAATGTGTCTTGTAATGGTGGGTTAAGGTAAGGCGGGAGTAAATCAAACTCGTCAGGGCTTCTGGTGGAATTGTAATGTTGACTTTGAGTTTTAGTATGATGGGGTTGTGTGCTGGGGTAAATCCTCCCTTTTTGGTTAGGTTTTGCAATGTTTATCGGGACATGGTGAAGTTGGGGCAGAGATAAGCGGGTAAAGACAGGTTGGGGGGGAATTAGAACTGAAATTTGACATAAATTATCAGAAATATGAGAGCGAGTTAATAACGGAATGTTGACATTCGGCATGGAAGCAAACTCACCAAAAGCAGATTTGAGGTTATCACATGGCACCTCAATAATTTTGGGCGGGGGAAGGGGGGAACGCGAAATAAGCCAACTGCGTAATTGTTTGAACATGAAATACCTGGCCTAACGAAAATTGGAGTTTTCGTTTGCTAATGCGTTAAGGGCGACCATAATTCGTTGAAATGGTTCAACTAAATTCACTGTTTTGAAGAAATCAGCAAGCTGATTTACAATAAAAGTGTGATCATTGCTATTATAATAATCAGGATAAGTAACCATTAAGGGGTTAAATTGATTATTGGGCGAGGTGAGTTTGTGTTGCGCTGAGGTTACGTTACGGTCAAAGGGTGTAATATGCGCTAATCGACCTGAAATTTTTTTGGCTAGAGGCAATAGGGTTGTATTTTCGATTAATAAAATATCAGGTTTGTGGCTTAAGGCTTGGTAAAGTGGCTGACCACATAACTCAATATTAATTGTGGGTAGTAAGGAATCACCATAAAGTGTCATTTGAACTGCTGTGGGTTTAACAGGGTAAGTGGTGCGAAATTCCACAGGTTTGCCTTCTTTATCTATTACCAATATTGCACCAATATAACCATCTTTAATTTTGGGGAGGCTGTAATAGCCGAGAGTTTGAATTGCCATAAAATTCTCACTTGTTTGATTAAGGTTAGCGTTATAATAACTCATAATAAGATTTAAGCCAAAATGAGTATAGCTCAAGGCTATTGAGAACCTTAAAATAAAGCTCATGCAACATAAGCCACCTCGCGTTCTTTAAGTTGGGTGAAGATATATTGACTTATTTCTAAATCATTCCAATGAGGGTAAGTTCGCCGCAAGCGGGCGCGCCAATTGCCTAACAAATAGCCATGGGTGGTCAACATTGTTGCAATTCGTTGCGCGGGCGAAACTCGTAACAATAGCCGAATCTGTAACTCATCTACGGGGCCGAGTCGTTGGCGGAGTTCCTCAACGGTTGGGACATGTTTTTGCTCATTCATTATGGTTAGCCTCCCCTGGCAAGGATTGTAAATCAAGTGCGGGGATTTGTCCATGAGTGGAGTCCAAATCTTTAGATTTGTTAGCCTCAAATCTAAAGATTTGGACTCCAACTATTTCATCCTGTTGAGATTTTGTATCTCAGCCTACTTTATGGCATACTCTGTCACTTAAAACTAAAGGATTAGGACGCGGCTAAATATGAATAAACGCGAATTTTTATTATGAAAAAGAACAATCACACCCCAAAATTTTACCTCCTGACGCTTGGCTGTCCCAAAAACAGTTTTGACAGCGAAGGTATCAGCGAGATGTTATATCAGGCCAATTATCACAGCGTCGATAATCCTCGTCAGGCTGATGTGTTAATTGTTAATACTTGCGGTTTTTTGCAGGCCGCCAAAGATGAATCTGTCGCCACCTTAAATGAATTGGCGAGCCATAAACGCAAAAATCAACTGCTCATTGCCGCAGGGTGCATGGCGCAACGCTTCGGCAGTGAAATAACCCGTCAGGTCAAGGGGCTAGATGGGCTGATTGGGACGCGGGCCTGGACGGATATTGTCCCCTTTATCCAAAAGTTGCGCGCCGAAAAACGACCTGAACCGTTATATCATTTGCCTGAAACGGGCGATGTGCCGATTGAAACCATTGCCCTGAACCGCCAACAGGTCGGCAAGGGGCGCATGAGTGCCTATCTTAAGATTAGTGATGGTTGCTCGGCCCCATGTGCATTTTGCACCATTCCGAGTTTTAAGGGACTCAATCGCAGTCGTCCGCGCGAACATATCTTAACGGAGGCGCGCCAATTGGAGGCCGCAGGTGTGCATGAGGTCATTCTCATTGCCCAAGACACCACCGCTTATGGCCGCGATTGGGGCGAAATGGACGGGCTGCCTACATTATTAGAGGAGTTGGTAGCGGCTGCGCCCAATATCAAATGGTGGCGGTTGATGTATGCCTATCCAGGCCATGCGAGTTCCCGCTTGATTGAGGTCATGGCCGCGCACCGTCAGATTTTGCCATATATTGATATGCCGTTACAACATGGCAGCCCCGAGACGCTCAAGCGCATGCGCCGCCCGCATAATGTGGCGAAATTAACCCAATGGATTGAAAGCTATCGTCAGGCCATGCCAGGCGCGGTCATTCGCACTACTTTTATTGTGGGTTATCCAGGGGAAACGGAGGCCGAGTTTCAAGAATTACTTAATTTCATGCAAGCCGTTCAATTTGACCGCGTCGGCGCGTTCACTTTTTCGCCTGAGCCTGGCACGCCTGCCTACGATTTGTCTGATTGGGTGGCGGATGAGGTGAAACAGGAACGGTGGGAACGGCTCATGGCTTTTCAACAGCCAATTTCATTAGACCGTAATCAGCGCATGGTGGGGCAGCGGCTGGAGGTGTTGGTGGATGGCGCAGGGGATGGGGTGAGTATTGCGCGTAGCTATCGCGATGCGCCAGAGATTGATGGCTATGTGGTCATTGAGCAGGAGTTGCCCATAAACCAAGTAACCTCCGTTGTGGTGACGGGGGCGATGGAGTATGATTTGATTGCGCGGCCTGCGGATGAGTTGATGTTAATTTAGTCATCAGGTGACTCAAAGTCACCTGATGACTCGTATAGGAGATGTAGCTATGAGTTCATATATCATTGATTTACCTGAATCGGCGTTCTCGGCTTTACGTAAGCCACCCATTGAGTTTATTCAGGAAATGAAATATGCGGCGGTGGTTAAATGGTATGAAGCGGGTATGATTACTCAAGATAAAGCGGCGGAGATTGCGGCGATTTCACGCTATCAATTTCTGAGATTACTTGCCCAATATAAAGTGTCTATCATGCAATATACCCCTGAGATTTTAGAAGAGGAGTTGGTATATGTTCGTGGAGAAGGTCGTCCTGAACGCCTCACCGCTTATTCTGTTGTGTAATAGTGAGTTAGCTTTTATATTACCTCAGCTTTTTAGGGAAATTGTTGTCCCTGAAGCAGTTTGGCAGGAAATCATGGTTAATTCACATGGTGATAAAGCCGCGCAACTTTTGCCTACAATGGATTGGCTGACGAAAGTTTCCGTTATCTCTTTGCCTGAAGTGATGACTTGGGATTTAGGTGCAGGTGAAACTGAAGTGTTAAGTTTTGCTATCAAACATCGCCTATATGCTCCCATATTAGATGACATGTTAGCTAAAAAATGCGCTAAGGCTTTGAATCTGCAAACGATTGGCACGGGTACACTCCTGATTTTAGCGAAAGAGCATGGTTTGATTCCATCGGTTGAACAATCATTACGTAAGTTGCAAGATGTGGGTTTGTGGATTTCTGAACCTGTCATTCAGTTACTTAAAAATAAGGCGGGAGAGTAGGTTTAGGAAGGGGTTATTCGGCTGAAATATCTAACCCAAAATTAAACCTAGAGAGCATGTGATACATGACAATGCCGACACTGGTGGCGAGGTTAAGACTGCGGACATGGGGATTGACCATGGGGATGGTGAGGCAATTATCGGGGTGGGCTTTGAGGAGCGATTCGGGGAGGCCAGCCGTTTCTTTGCCAAAGAGAAATATATCGCCAGGTTTAGGTTGAATGGCGGTGTAGGGGCGTTTGACTTTGGTGGTTAGGAAATAAGTCCTAGTCAAATCAAGTTGCTCAAAAAAGGCGTTGACATCGGGTTGATATTTAATGCGGACAAATTCCCAATAATCTAGCCCTGCCCGTTTGAGATAACGGTCAGTGAGTTCAAAACCTGCCTGACCAACAATTAACAATTCCATGTGGGTGGCGGCGCAGAGTCGGGCAATATTTCCCGTGTTGGGTGGGATTTGCGGTTCAATCAGGGCGACAGTAAACATAAATGAAAGGTCTCACTAACGTTATTTTGAGCATGAAGGCATGATTGTACTCACTTTGGCTTTTTGAGGCAACTATTTTTCAAACGCGTGGGTCTGCTTTGGCTGATTGAATGTCTCCATGATACAATAAGCGGTACTTGAGATTAAAAAGTTAGAGATTAGAAATTCAAGATTGTAATTAAAGACCATCTCCTATTCCTAATCTCTAAACACATATACATGGCAGTTGAACGAAAAATAATTTCTACTACCGCCGCGCCTGCCGCGGTAGGCCCATATTCACAAGCTGTACAGGTAGGTCATTTCCTGTTTACGGCGGGACAGATCCCACTTGTGCCAGAACTTGGCAAGTTAGTTGATGGTGGGATAGAGGCCCAAACCCACCAAGTGATGCAAAACTTGTCTAACGTCTTAGCGGCGGCAGGGTTAACCTTTGCTAATGTCGTCAAAACGACTATTTTTGTGACGAATTTAGCGGATTTTGACGCAATCAACAAAGTGTATGGTAGTTTTTTTGAACAAAATCCACCCGCTCGCAGTACGGTTCAGGTGGCTGCATTGCCCAAAGGGGCCAATGTGGAAATCGAAATGATCGCCGTTGTGAGTTGAATTTAACCTTGTTTGATTTTTATAGTAAATCAAAGTATAATACATTTTAAGTTTAAGCCCCATATAAAAGGAGAAACAAACATTCATGGCTGTGGACAACATCCAGCCCCCACAAAAAACCTCTGATAATTCTGAAAATAACCAGATTATATCTATGGCAGATTTACTTGCTCAGGAGGATTTAACCTTTCCAGTTATTAAAATGGGGGAAATTGTTAAAGGGGTAGTCGCAAAGAAAAGCTCATCTGAAATTTTTGTGGATATTGGCGCAAAATCAGAAGGGGTTGTAGATAGTAAGGATTTAGGTAAACTTACCCAGGAAGAACTGAGCCAGATTAATATAGGCGATACGGTTTTTGTCTATATTTTGAATACTGGTACTGATGATGAAGACCGCGCTGAGTTGTCTTTAAGTCAGGCGAAAGCTGAACAAGATTGGGATTTTGCCCAACGTCTCTTTAAGACGGGCGAAAGTGTTGAGCGTCCCGTAGTGGGCTACAATAAAGGTGGCTTGATTGTTGAATTTGGACAATTACGCGGCTTTGTACCTGGCTCTCAAGTGGTCACGGGGCAGTCGGGCGGGGTGGGCAAATCAACCGGGCGTTGGAATCAAATGGTTGGTAAAACCCTCTCGCTTAAAATTATTGAAGTGGATAAAGAACGAAATCGGCTGATTCTGTCTGAACGATTGGTGATGGATGAGGCTCGCGAGAAAGATAACGAAAAGAAATCTGAGTTTCTCCATACGCTCACTGAAGGTCAAACGGTTACGGGGCGTATCACTCGCTTAGTAGAGTTTGGGGCTTTTGTTGATGTGGGTGGCGGAATTGATGGTTTAATTCACCTTTCGGAATTGGCGTGGGCGCGCATTTTACACCCTAACGAAATTTTAAGTGTGGGTGATGAAGTGCAAGTGTATGTGCTTAATGTGGATATTGAGCAACAGCGCGTAGCTTTGAGCCTTAAACGATTGCAACCTGAACCCTGGAGTAAAGTTTTTGAGCATTATCAGATTAATCAAGTCGTTGACGCGGTGATTACGAAGTTGACCGATTTTGGGGCGTTTGCCCGAATTGATGACCGCATTGAAGGGCTGATTCATATCTCTGAGATTAGTAATAAAAACATTACTCATCCTAACCAGATGGTGACGGAAGGGGATAAAATTCAGGTCCGTATTATTAACATTGACCCAGAGCGCAGGCGCATGGGGCTAAGTATCAAACAGGTTGATGAAACTCCTGCGGATTGGGACATGCCCAAGCAAGCAGAGGTGGCTCTCGCAATGGCTGAGGCCATGCCTGAAGCAGTTATGTAGTCTGCAATAGACCATGTCCATCAACGGGCATGGTCTATTGTGATTTTTCATCTTATGTAAGACGTAATGTATTGTACGTAAAATTATTTATGCACGACACATTATGTGTCAAGCAATTATTAACCCGTAGGAACTCGTTACATGGCTGATAAGTTTGATAGGTTTACAAAACGTGCTCGCCGAGTTTTAACTCTGGCTCAAGAAGAAGCCCAGCGTTTAAATCACAATTATATTGGCACAGAACACCTTTTACTTGGTTTAGTGCGTGAAGAAAATGGTGTCGCTGTACGAGTTCTGCGTGATTTAGGTGTGGACCCCAAGAAAATCCGCGAACGGATTGAGCGGACAGTGGGTCGTGGGCAACGTACTATGTATGGTAAGTTAAGTCTTACGCCTCGCACCAAACGGGTTATTGAGTTGGCAGTCGATGAAGCGAGACGTTTAGGCCATCATTATATCGGCACAGAACATCTTTTGCTTGGTTTGGTGCGGGCGGGTGAAGGTGTCGCGGTTGATGTGCTTAAAGGGCTAGGCGTTGGTTTAGATAAAGTGCGCTCGCAAGCGGCCCGTATCATGATGGAAAGTGGCGCGCAATCGGGGGCGAATAAGCCTGCCAATAAAGGCACGCCGTTGGTTGACCAGTTAGGGACGGATTTGACGGCTTTAGCTGAGGCGGGTAAGTTAGACCCTGTGGTTGGTCGCAAGACCGAAATTGAGCGCGTCATTCAGATTTTATCGCGACGCTTGAAAAATAATCCCGCGTTAATTGGTGAACCTGGCGTGGGTAAAACCGCGATTGTTGAGGGGTTAGCCCAACGGATAATTCAAAAACAAGTGCCTGATACCTTGTTAGGTAAACGGGTGGTCATGTTAGATGTTGGCTCGTTGGTCGCGGGGACGATGTATCGTGGGCAATTTGAAGAGCGACTCAAACGGGTCATTGAAGAAATTAAAACCTCTGGCGCAATTTTGTTCATTGATGAACTGCACATGTTAGTGGGTGCAGGGTCAGCGGGCAGTTCAGTGGACGCGGCCAATATTCTGAAACCTGCTTTGGCGCGTGGTGAACTCCAATGTATTGGCGCGACGACCTTAGATGAATATCGTAAGAATATTGAAGGGGACGCGGCCTTAGAACGGCGTTTCCAGTCGGTCATGGTAGAAGAACCGAGTGTTGAAGAAACCATTCAGATTCTCAAGGGCGTGCGTAGCCGTTATGAGGATCATCATAATTTGAAAATTACCGATGAGGCGTTATCGGCGGCGGCTTTCTTGGCGGCCCGTTATGTGCCTGACCGTTTCATGCCTGATAAGGCGATTGATTTGATTGATGAAGCTGGGGCGAGAGTTCGGCTTTATAAGATACCTTTTACCATTGAGACGATAAAGGAAATGTCTGAAACTGAAAGTTCGTTGTCGGCCTTTGAAAAAGAGTTCATGGAAGATGATGAACCCGAAGAAGACCCCAACAAACCGCAAGTCATGGCCGAAGATATTGCCGAAGTGGTCTCCATGTGGACGGGTGTGCCTGTCCGTCAATTAGCGGCGGAAGAAAAAGTGCGCTTGCTGCAAATGGAAGGGGCGTTACATCACCGCGTGATTGGACAGAATGAAGCTATTGATACGATTTCTAAAGCGGTGCGGCGCGCGCGGGCGGGCTTGAAAGACCCCAAACGCCCGATTGGAACATTCATGTTTTTAGGGCCAACAGGGGTTGGTAAAACTGAGTTAGCGAAATCTTTGGCCGAGTTTATGTTTGGCAGTGAGGACGCCCTCATTAAGCTCGACATGAGCGAGTTCATGGAACGCCATAGCATTGCCCGTTTGGTTGGCTCGCCCCCTGGTTATGTTGGCTCAGAGGATGGTGGTCAATTAACGGAAGCGGTTCGCCGCCGACCTTATAGCGTGGTGCTGTTTGATGAAATTGAGAAAGCGCACCCTGAAGCCTTTAACATGTTGTTGCAAATTATGGAAGATGGGCAACTAAGCGATGCTAAGGGTAAGCGGGTTGATTTTCGTAACTGTATTTTAATTTTAACCTCCAATGTGGGGGCTGACCTCATTAAGCGGGAAACCTCGCTGGGCTTTAATATCAAGCGCGATGAGAAGCAAACTGAGGAAGATATTTATAAGAAAATGCAGAAGAAAGTGATGAGTGATTTGGAACGGGCTTTCCGTCCTGAATTTCGTAATCGGTTAGATTCTGTCATTATCTTCCGTGCGCTTTCTCGTGAGGAAATAGGCCAAATTGTGGATTTATTGCTTGACCGCGTACGCGCTCGCTTAAGCGAACACGATATTTCGCTTAGAGTCTCCGAATCGGCGAAACATTTTATTGCTGAGGAAGGCTATGACCCCGATTTTGGGGCGCGGCCACTCCGCCGAGTGATTCAACATCGAATTGAAGATATTTTGTCGGAAGGCATTTTGGCAGGGACATACAACGCCGAAGATACGGTGCATGTCGATGTGCTTGAGGGTCAACTGGTGTTCAAGACAACGGTTTCGTTGGATAAACAACTTGAGGGCATGATGCCCGTTTTGGCTTAATTTTTTTAAGATGATAAAATGAAGCCCGCTGATTAGCGGGCTTTTTTATTTGCTGAAATTAAGCTACAGGCTTACACTAAGATTACTTTTAATTCTATACCTCACTTAAAAGGAGCGTGATGAAAACCGACCCGTTATTTTATGAATTATTTCAAGTTCGGCCACAGATATTTTTTGAATTGGCGCAGATTACGCCCCCATGCCCCTATCGTTTTGAAAGTATTACGGTCAAAACAACGGAAAAGCGCATTGACGGCATATTAGAGCCAACGGTAGCAGGCCACCCGATTTACTTTGTGGAGGTACAAGCCTCGCCTGATGAGCAGATGTATTGGCGTACTTCGCGCGAAATAAGTGTTTATTTTGAGCAACGACCTAAGCTACAGGGTACCGATTGGTACGCGTATGTTATTTGGCTTAATAAGGTTGATGATAAAGGCTTTCAGAAAACACACATTAAGGATAATGAAAATGTACCGCGTATTTTGTCCGTTTATTTGATAGACATCTTAAAGATGTTACCCCAAAATAGTTTAGCTTTAAATGTCTTACAACCTTTGATAGTTGACACTGAACAAGAAGTGAGGCAAAATATCACCACTTGGGTGGAGCAGATTCACCAAGCTAACTTATCACCCGAAGCTGAACAGCGGCTGTTAATGGTAATGACGCAGTTTATTGAGGAAAAATTCAAAACGTTAAGTTATAAGGAGTTAGCCAAAATGTTAAATTTAACCCCATTTGACCAAACTGATACTTTTATCGAAACGTATCAAAGGAAATTTCAAGAAAGTTTAAAAGAAGAACGAGTTCAGAGGTTAATTCAAATAATTGATGTCAAGTTTAGATTTTCTAGGGATACTATCAACAAAATAGCGACTAGATTGAATCAATTAACCTTAGAAGATTTGAAATATTTATTTGCGGATATTTTCCATCTTAAACGCCTCAAAGACCTCAACGCCTGGATTGACCAGCGACTCGCCGCGCAAGCCACCGTTGAATCCCCCGATGAATTAGCCAATTTATAACGTTGGTATTAAAATAGGACTGCCTTTGAACGCAGTCCTATTTTGCCAGGAGGTCATGCCAATGAAATAATTCATAATCATAGCAATTACGGCCCGCCCAAGAGACACCCGCACCACCCTGAACCTCACGGGGACACCGAGAAAATAGTTCCGTTCCATACCCTTTCCGTGGCTTCCGTGCCTTTCGAGTTGTGCCACCCGTGTGCCACACTTTGGGATGTAGTTAGTTAGAAAGTTTTAGTAATAAAAGGGATGAAATGAAAACTGACCCGTTATTTTATGAATTATTTCAAGTTCGGCCGCAGATATTTTTTGAATTGGCGCAGATTACGTCCAGTTGCCCGTATCGCTTTGAAAGTATTGCGGTTAAGACAACGGAAAAGCGCATTGACGGCATATTAGAGCCAACGATAGCAGGCCACCCCATTTATTTTGTAGAGGTGCAAGCCTCGCCTGATAAGCAGATGTATTGGCGTACTTCGCGCGAAATAAGTGTTTATTTTGAGCAACGACCTAAGCTACAGGGTACCGATTGGTATGCTTACGTCATTTGGCTGAACAAAGATGACGACTCTGGTTTTAAGAAAACTCATATTTATGATGAGCAGAAGGTTCAGCGTATTTTGTCGGTTCATCTGATAGACATTTTAAAGAAGTTACCTAACAACAGCCTGGCTTTAAATGTCTTACGTCCCTTGCTAGTTGACACAGAGCAGGAAGTGAGGCAAAATATCGTCAGTTGGGTGGAGCAGATTCACCAAGTTCCTGACCTTTCGTCAGAGGCTGAAGAGCGTTTGCTCATGGTGATGACGCAATTTATTGAGGAAAAATTCAAAACATTAAGTTATAAGGAGTTAGCCAACATGTTAAGACTTACCCCATTTGACCAAACAGATACGTTTATGGAAACGTATCAAAGGAAATTTCAAGAAAGTTTTCAAAAAAGTCTAAAAGAAGAACGAGTTCAGAGGTTAATTCAAATAATTGATGTCAAATTTAGATTTTCTAGGGATACCATTAATAAATTAGCCACCAAACTGAATCAATTAACCTTAGAAGATTTGAAATATTTATTTGCCGATATTTTCCATCTTAAACGCCTCAAAGACCTCAACGCCTGGATTGACCAGCGACTCGCCGCGCAAGCCACCGTTGAATCCCCCGATGAATTAGCGAATTTATAACGTTGGTATTAAAATAGGACTGCACTTGAACGCAGTCCTATTTTGCAAGGAGGTCATGCCCATGAAATAATTCATAATCATAAAAATTACGGCCCGCCCAAGAGACACCCGCACTACTCAGAATTTCACGGAGACACGGGGAAAATAGTTCCGTGCTATCCGTGCCTTTCGAGTCGTGCCACCTTGTGCCAACTTTGGAACGTGGCTCGTTGTGAAAGTTTTAATAATAAAAGGAATAAGATGAAAACCGACCCGTTATTTTATGAATTATTTCAAGTTCGGCCGCAGATATTTTTTGAATTGGCGCAGATTACGCCCAGTTGCCCGTATCGCTTTGAAAGTATTACGGTCAAAACGACTGAAAAGCGCATTGATGGCATATTAGAGCCAACGATAGCAGGCCACCCCATTTATTTTGTAGAGGTGCAAGCCTCGCCTGATAAGCAGATGTATTGGCGTACTTCGCGCGAAATAAGTGTTTATTTTGAGCAACGACCTAAGC
>Ga0316608_1000472_pt1 | contig 19090 bp, 32 predicted proteins | sample MIS2016152B_MG_FD_207673 | JGI IMG/M metagenome (GOLD analysis project Ga0316608, IMG submission 207673) | Microbial mat bacterial communities from Middle Island sinkhole, Lake Huron, Michigan, United States - MIS.2016.152B | ecosystem: Environmental > Aquatic > Freshwater > Lake > Sediment...
AGATTTTTGCTTTAGAGTCTGAAATTGATAAGAAAATAAAAGAAGGTAAACTCATTAAGCATACTAAGGGTTGTTATGAGTTGAAAGATAATGATAATAATATCCTCATTGATAATATTACTATTGGTACTTCTGAATCTGAAGATTCGTTGACGAGAATGATTTCTACATCTTTAAGACATTCTGTGCCGATTCAATTCATTGTTGAACAGCTTAATAAAGTGGAAGGTGAAATGTTTTGTTTTGCCAAGGCTATATCGAGGGCGTTAAAGAAATACATTAAGAATGGAACTAAATCTACTGATATATGTCCTGAATGTGGGAATAAGTTAATGTTTGTTGATGGATGTAAATCTTGTTCTGATTGTGGTTGGAGTAAATGCGGATAATAATAGTTGACAATGGAAATATAATATGTTATAATATTTACATAATTGAAATTTAACCAAAAACTAAGGGGTGTTTATGTGTGATTCTCAGAAAACTATCGTAGAGTTGGATCCGAGTGGTAATGATATTTATGCGTTTGCTTCAAGACGAGCTTTGAAAGTATTTGCTGAACTGATCAAGGTAGAGACACCTAAAATGGCAGAACAGGTAATTTCTTTGGTTGATTCTGAGGAAAGGAAAAATAATCTTGCTTTACAAGAGGCATTGAATATTTCTAAAATTGATAAAGATTCAAGTGTGTCTGGTCATTGCGGTTGTTCTTGTCATTCTGGTTATTGTCATGATATTACAGAAGAGGAATATTGGAGTGAAGATGATTGTGAAGAATATGATGATGAAGACGAAGACGAATATGAAGATGAAGATGAAGATGAAACTTCTATTGAAACTCTTAGTATTGAAATTACAAAAGATGATTTTATTGCTCTAAGTCAATTGGCACATTTTTGTGAAGTTCCTTTGAATGATATGGTTATTGATATTATTCGTGAAGCTATTTAATTTTTAGAAATAAGACGGATTTCGATCCGTCTTATTTTAATTGAAAGGATGTTTAATGAATATTGAAACTATTGAAATGTTTGGTTTTTTATCTGCTATTAAAGCTCTTCGTTTGCCTTTCAAGGGTAAAGCAAAATCCGATTCCAACTTATTATTCACATCTAAATTCATTAATGATTTGAGAGAAGTTAATATTGAAAGTAAAACGGTAATCGGCAAAAAAGATTTTAAAATACTTCAAACTTTAATTAACAATGGCGATGAACATGCTAAAGTTGTCCGTGGTATTATTGTTAGTTGTTCTATAACAGCACCAAGATATTTATGGCAAGAAATAGATACGTATAAAATTGGAACCGAAAGATTAGCTTCTGAATCTACAATGCACGTTGAGGCTAAAGGATTGACTGGAGAGGAACTTCAAATAGTCAAAGCAGAATTGAAAGAAGGGTTTGAACAAGAGAGAATACAATGGTTTTCATATCAAACATTAAGACGAATTTATTTTCAGAGAAGAAATCATAGACTACCAGAGTGGAAAATATTTATTGATTGGATTAGAACCTTACCATTAGCAGATGAGTTAATTTTTATTGATAGAAAGGAGTCTGTTGTTATATGAGATTAAATTTTAAAAAATTAGATGAAAGGGCTATTACTCCAGATAAATGTATGGGAGAATTTGCTGGTTTGAATTTATATGCTCTTGATTATGATTTTGATTTTAAATATTGGAAATATAGAACGGGAATTTCTGTTGAGATTCCTGAAGGTTATATTGGAATGGTTTTTCCGAATAAAGAATATGATAATTTGAATTTGAAAATGAGAAGTGTTAATTTTATTTCCCCACATGATAACAAAGAGATTGAAATTTATTATGAAGAACTTGATGAACACGCGAGTACAAAATATTATATTGGTGATGTTATTGGACGATTAATTGTGATTCAATCTCCTGCTTTAGAACTCTACGATATTTCGGATAAATAACCCATTAACAAAAGGATTATTAACTATGGTTGTTAATTTCAAAAAAATTAATTCTAATGCCGTAAATCCTAAATATGCAAAACAAGGTGATGCTGGTTTAGATATGACTGCTGTTAGTATTATAGAAACTGATAAGTATATTGAGTATGGTACAGGAATATCAATACAAATACCATATGGTTATGTTGGTTTATTATTTCCGAGAAGTTCTATTACTAATGTTGATATGTTATTAAAGAATAGTGTTGGGATAATAGACTCTGGTTATAGATCGGAAATTAAATTTAGATTTCTTGACATAGGAAAAAACTCTTTCGCTGAAAATAAAAACTATAAGATAGGTGATAGAATAGGACAATTGATAATAATACCATATCCTGCTATTGAATTGAAAGAGGTTGATGAGTTATCCGAATCCGAAAGAGGTTTGGGTGGATATGGTTCTACTGGAAAATAATTAATTATTAGTTGATTTATGAAAATGAAAATGTTATAATATAATTGAACTTAACAAAAGGAAGTATGTTTATGAAGCAAATTGCGTACAAGAAAGAGTTGTTCGATTTGATTAAAGATTTGACTGCTATTACTTCACAGATTATTGTGGAGAAAGATGAAGATTCTATTGTTATTAGGAGAGCGGATTCCGAATCGACAATAGCATATCAGTTGAAAGTTCCTAAAGAATATTTTGATTTTCCAGCCGAACAGATAGCTTTTTATAACTATCCGGAATTTTATCAATATTTTAAAACTTTTAACGAACCTGAATTGTTTGTTGATGAAAATATTCTTTTGATGAAGGAATATAGTTCTAAATCTAATTATCTTTTGTCTAATCCTGAAAGTATTCAAGCAGGTCCTAAATCAATTAATTTTCAGAATCCAGATTTTAGAATTAATCTTTCATCCGAAGATTTGGAAGAACTATTGAAAATGATTTCCTTGATTAATTCTAAGAAAGCGCAACTTACTGGAAACGATATTGATGGTATTACTATGAAGATTTTTAATAATCTCCACGATAATAATTTCGAGAAAACTTTCAAGGTAGAAAATCTTACAAAGTATGAAGATTCAATTGATTTCGTTATGTTTTCTGATACATTTAAAAATCTACCACCAAGACGAAATTATATTATTGAAATTAAAGCTGAAGGTTTTGTGAAGATTTCTTTAGTCGATGAAATTATGAAATTGGATATATATACTGGGCGTGTAAAAGGATGAAGGGGATTGATTATGATCGATGAAAATGGAATCGAAGAGGAAATTATTGATGTTGAAGATGACGATGAGGATGATTTTGAGACACCAGAATCTTCAATAAATTCTTATAATATTCCTAATAGCAAAGATACATTTGTTGATACGAAGGGTGGTAATATTGTCGAAAGGGGAAATCTTAAACCTTTCGATATGATTAAAGCAATAGCTAAAGAAAATGGAACTATTATTAAAGATCCATCTCCAAGTTGTAGTTATTGTTATGGTAGGGGTTATGAGTCAATCGATGCGAAAACAGAAATGCCACTTCCTTGTAGATGTTTGTTTCGTGGTAAAACAAAGACCGAACGAGATGGTGAAAATATGTATGATGCTAATAACAAACATAAAACAATTTCTCGTTTACAGAAGAGGAGAATGAAAAAACTTCTTCTTAGTAATTACAAGCAACAGCAGAAGCATGTTTTGAAGATGATCGAAAATGAAAAGAACTTGATTGATGTTCCTGAGATCGAGGATAATTCTGATGAGTTACTGTTGGTTAAGAATAAATATCAAGAACTTAAATCTATCAAGAAAACTGCTAAAGCATTAGGGTTTACGTTAACAAAAACAACTAAATTACTTGCTGTCGTTAGTGAATAGTTAAAAATATAGCAAATCTTAATTCTGGGATTTGCTATATTCATTTATAAACCAAAAGAAATGGATTTAAATAATGCTCGAAAAGAAAATTATTCCTAAAAATAAACAAATGTCTTATTCTTTATGGGTAGAAAAATTTAGACCAATGAGTGTTAAACAAATACTATTACCAAAGAAAACTAAAGATTTTTTCTTGAAACTCGTAGAAGAAAAAGAAATTCCTAATCTTCTATTGTATTCGAGTTCTCCTGGTACTGGTAAAACTACAGTAGCAAAAGCATTAGCGAATGATATTAAATCAGATTATATATATATTAATATGTCTCTCGAAAATGGTATTGATGTTTTGAGAAATAGAATATCCAAATTTGCTACGAGTTATTCAATGTTCGGTGATAATGTTGGTGGAAAGAAAATTTGTATATGTGATGAATTTGATGGTTCAACTCCAGCTCTTCAAAATTCTATGCGAGCATTCATGGAAGAATTTCAAGATTCTTGTCGGTTCATACTTACATGTAATTACTTGACTAAAATTATAGAACCTATTCAGTCGAGATGTCAGGTTGTTGATTTTAATATTACCGATAAAGAGTCTCAAGATGAAATGAAGCCGATAATTCTAAATCGACTTTGTGGTATATTGAAATCTGAAAATGTAGTATTTGATAACAATACAATCGAACAATTAGTGAATACATATTATCCCGATATAAGAAAGATGACTAATATTTTACAACAATATTCTAAGAAAAGTGGTATTATAGATATTGGAATATTTGATGTGGATGTTGTAGATTTAGAATTTTATGAAATGATTTTACAAAAAAAATTGACTGCTGCGAGAAAGTATTTAATTGAGAGGAATTATAATTATGATGAGTTGTTTAGATTGCTTTTTGATAATTTAGTTCCGATGTTACCAAAAGATTCTCAAGGACAGGCTATTCTAATTATTTCAGATTGTATGTTTCGAAATTCAACAGTATGTGACAAAGAAATTAATGCCGTGGCGATGATTTTAGAAATTATTGGAATTTTGTAATTGAAACATAAATTGATGAGGATATAAATAATGGCAAATTTTAAGTGTATTATTCCGAGAATGGGTGAGAAGGATGAACAGAAATTTAAAATGTTTACTGAACCTTCTATGAAAAAAATAGGCGCACAAGTTCTTCAAGTTTTTGATAAAGATTTGAATGCTCCAGAAAATATCTTTAAAAAATATTCTGCTGGAATTGAAGCATTGTTTCAGGCTGGTTTAGATGACAATGATATCATAATATTTCTTCATTCCGATGTTGGTATTATTGATGATCTGTTTCGTGAAAAAATCGAATTGCTTTTTTCAGATAAACCAGATGTTGCTATTTTGGGTGTTGCTGGTTCAACTGAAATCAAAAGTGTTGGTGGTTGGTGGATGAATACTCCGTTGATAATAGATAATGATGGAAATAAATTTGGTGCTACTGTAGGGCATTTGATTCAAGGTAAGGGTGGTGTTAATGATGGTGGAAAACCCGGTGATGGTTATCATTTACAAAAGGGACCTGTTGGATTTTTTGATAATTTAGTTGCTATTGATGGATGTATGATGATAACAAGGGGTAAATTTCTTAAAGAAGGTTTGAAATTTGATATCGATACATTTGATGGTAATGATTTTTATGATTTAGATTTATGTATGAATGTTCTTGATCTTGGATATAAAGTTGCTATTGCCGATATTCTTATATATCACGATTCTGTTGGTATGGGTGCTGTTTCAGAATCTTGGAAAATCGCAAAGGAAAAGTTTATTGACAAATGGATTAACAAGGGATATAAGTTACCGTTTAAGGCAGATCAATTTAAATTGAAAGATATTAAATCTAATATTATTGAAATTGAAATTTAAAGGAGAATAAATTATGTCATCGAGAAAACCAGAAGATTTGACGAAAGAGATGAGACTTCTTTATGAGAAGTTTATGTATAAAATGATTGAGGCGAAGATTCCCTATATTGTTACATGTACAGCAAGAGATGTGAAAGAACAAGTCGCTCTCTATAGCCAAGGAAGGCAACCTATAGAAGAAGTGAATACATTGAGAGTAATGGCGAAAATGCCACCAATTACAGATAAAGAAAATGTTAAAGTGACTTGGACTATGGCTTCCAAACACATTGTCAATTTGGATGATGGTAATACTGCTAATGATAAGGCAAGAGCATTTGATATTGTTATCACTAAAAATAATAAACCAACATGGGATATTAAAGTGAATGTAAATGGTAATGAGATTCCCGATTATACTGAATCTGGGAAGATTGGTGAAAGTGTTGGTTTGAAGTGGGGTGGACGTTTTAAATCACCAGACTTTCCACACTTTGAAATGCCATAATTCATTTGCTTTTTAAATTTAATATGTTATAATAAGAGGAAAGGAAATAACTAATGGAAATTTTTGATATACTTAATGCTATGACTCACACGAAAGAGGAATTGGATTTTGATAATGATGAAATCCGCAAAGGTTATCAAACATTTATTGTCAATCGTTTTCTTTCTATGTCTGAAGTATTGATACCTTTAGTGAATGAGATTAATAGATATGATGTACCGAAAGATGTTCATTTTCGGTATTTTCATTCTACTCTCCCCAAAAAGAAATTCTATTTTAAATATATAAAGAAAGCTAAAGATTTATCTGCTGATGATAAAATAGTAATTGCTAATCATTTTCAGATCGGATTAAGAGAAGCCGATGAATATATAAAAATGTTAGAAGAATCTCAATTGAAAGAAATTTTAGAAATTTACAAATACGGTAAAAAATAATTTTCATAAATATTCTCCTAACATCACATAAGGGGGGATTGACATGAAAAAATATAAACCACCGAAATTTGAGAATAAATCTCAATACGTTCCTATAACAGTTCAAAACAGATCGTGGTTGATTGGATATGTAAGTGGAATAAGGATGTTACAATACCTAATAGGTAGATCATTAGAAGATGCTGGTATTGAATTAAATGCTAATGGTATTGAACTATGTTTAGATTCGAGTAGATTTAATGACATACGAGAAGATGACAGAAGAGAATCTGATTGTACTAAGAATGAAATACAAAAATATTATCAAGACATGATTAATAAAAAAATCGATATGATGAATGATTTTCATCCAGATAACGATTCTAAACTCGATAATTTTTTGAATGTTGAATGTACTTGTGGAATGGGTTTTTATAGTTTTAGATTGCCCAAAGATGTTCCAGAAAAATCCCTATTGTGTGATCAGTGTGGTAGAACTATAATTCATTATAATGGACATTCAGATGAATATTATGATTATGATGGAAATTCTAAAACAAGAATTGCATTATTGACAGAACAATTAGATGAAATTTTTGGACAAGAATATGAAAATGAAGAAGAATACGAAGAAGATGAAGATGGTGAAGATGAATAATTTTTAAATTAAAGGAGATTTTATTATGTTAGTAATTCCTAAGAGAATTAAATGTGTACATTGTGAAACTATTATCGAAAATGTTGGTAAATGTAGTTGTGGTAAAGTAAATTTAGTAAGCGGTATTATTGTTGAAGGTAATTTTGGTAAAGATTATATTGATGTTTCTGCTATTCTTCTCAATGAATAGTTAAATTGAATTTGGGAGAGTTTATGAAAAAGATTGTGTTATGTGTTTCTGGAAAAATGCGCGTTGGGAAGAATGAATTTGCTAATTGTGTTCAGAAAGAATTTGAAAAACATAATTTTACTGTTAAACAAGATTCATTTGCTCAAAGTGTTAAGACTGGTTGTAATGAGGATTTTCAAAATTTATCAAGCGAGTTGACAAAAATAGCAAATGAAATTCATCGAAAATTTAGATTATACGCAGATACTAAAAATGAAATGTTTAATGCTTCGAGCATAGATGATATTGAAAAATCTATAGGAAAACTTATTATCAGAGATGAAAATTGGTTTGAGAAAAAAACAGACCTTTCAAGAATTTTGATTCAAACTTATGGAACCGATATTTTTCGTAAAAGAGTTGACGAGGATTGGTGGGTTAATAAACTTAAAGATAAGGTGATTCAATCTCCTGAGCAAGTTGTTATTATCACTGACTGTAGATACCCAAATGAAATTGAGCATATGTTTGCTGATGAGTTTGACACTATTACAATTAGAATTGATAGAACCATAAATAGTAATAAGGATATACATAAACATGATTCTGAAATTTCATTAGATGATTTTAACGAGTGGGATTATAGAGTTGACAATAATAGTACTGTTAAAGGTTTAAAAGAATCTGCATTTACAATAGCAGAAGATATTATATTTAATAGAATGTTAGAATCAAGTTATGATTTTGGTTTGATAGATGGAATATCAATCAATGAAAGAGAAGTTTTAAAACAATTAATTTAGAGGTTATTTATTATGAGTTTTATCGATTTTATGGAAAACGAATTTAGAAGTCAAAATATTAATGAGGGTGAAGCTGGCGAGGGTGAACCAGGAACAGCTGGATATAATTATTTGTGGAAAGATTATATTAAAAGAACAAGAGAAAACCCAGAGCGAATACCAGGTTTCATAGCAGATGAGTGGATTTTCAGACATAATAATCCAGAATTAGAATTTATTTTAAGACAGGTTAGAGGAAGAAAACTTGAAGGTGTTCCTGAAAATTTCGATAAAATTATGGATTGGTTGATAAAACTATTTCAAGACTCTAAAAAAGAATGGTTGAATTCTCCTATTTTCCATGAAACTGAAAAAGAAAGAACAAAACGAGAAGTAGAAAGAAGTAGGCCAAGAGATGAAACAGATTGGGCTAATAGTTCTGGAAAAGCATTTCCACACAATTCTCCGTGGAGCTGATAATTTTATTTGACTTTAATTTTTAAATTTGTTATAATGAAAGGAATAACAATGATTAGAACAACAATTATATTTTTAACTTTTCTTTTGCTTAGTTGTGCTAATTATTGTTATTTCATTGAATCCCCTAAAGAACTTGAAACATTTAAAAAACAATTAGTTATCGCAAAAGAAAAAATAGTCTCTATAGAATTCGATAAAAAATCTGGAATGTATATTGTCAAGACTAAATAACGAAAGGCTCTAATAATGACAACTGTAGTTGTTAAACGAGAGAATGATTGGTGCTATCTTTGCAGTCGAAGAAAAAATAAATTGGTTGGAATTAGTTACGAGTTAAAGAATGAATCTGAGAAAAATGAAAATAATTTTTTCTGATTGTTTGAAAAGAATACAAAAAACAATGGATGATAAAACATTAAATAACCAAATGGTTTTAGAATGTTTTCAGAAAAAAAATATAGGAGATAAAAATGAATAGTAATTATTTGAGAGAAGCGAATCGTTGGATGTATGATTCATATGAAGATTATATCACAGAAAAAGAATTATCTGGTCAAGATGAAGTTAAAGAAATTTTGAAAGACGATTATCCTAAATTTGTTAAAATATTGGGTGATAATATTAATGATAAAAAATTTATTGGTGCTATTAAAATTTTAGCAAAAGAAAAACCAGTAAAAACAAAAGATATGGACGTAAATGTATTGAAATTAATTCCAACTCAAAATGAAATTGATTTTGATAAATCATTAATGTTTCCTTTAACGAATAAACAAAATTCAGCCGAACTTTGTTTTTCTAAATCACCTATTATTATTAATGGAAATCCTATTGTAACTGCTGGTAACGGGAAATATATTATAGATGGTCATCATAGATGGTCTCAGGTATTTTTGGTAAATCCGAGTGCTAAAATGGAAGCATTGGATTTATCCGATATAAGTAATCCTAATGATGCTTTAAAAGCTACTCAATTAAGTATTGTTGCGGATTCTGGAAAATTACCAACTGCTAAAGGTGGCGGATTTAATCTTTTTGAAATTTCAGAGAAAGTTTTTAAACAGAAGGTTAAAGCGTTAATTAGTGATGATGCTATAGAAATATTCTCTAAAAATGATAAAGGCGATGATAAAGAAAAAATCGCAGATTATTTGTGGCAAAATGTATTATTAATGAGGAAATCGAATAATCCTATTAAAAATGCTACTAATAGGGAAATTATGCCACAAACAGACCAAGCACCTGGTTGGAAACACGAATTACCAAATATATCGAAGGTTTAATGGATTTTATAAATTATAATCCGCTATTTATTTCAGAAAAAGGATATTCGATTTCTTGGCAATACAAAGGAGAAATCGAATTATCCGAAAGCTGCGAATCTGTTTATGAAAATAATGATGTTTATGCTCTATTGATAAAAGGTAAACAAAATATTTATCTTGATAAATCTAAAATAAAATCAATTCGCTTTAAAAGATTGTAATTATTTTACGCACCAGTAACTCAGTTGGAAAGAGTAACGGTTTTCTAAACCGTAGGTCAATGGTTCGAGTCCATTCTGGTGCATTTTTTATTTTATATTGATAGAAAGGAAAGTTAATGTCCAACCAGTGTGAAAGTTATCCATGCCATAAAAATTTAGAAGATGGGTTTGATTGTAAGAATTGTTTTTGTCCCATTTATCATCTTGATTGTTCTGTTTATGGTGGAACTCCTCGATGGGATAACGCTGATGGTAATTTCAAAGATTGCTCTTGTTGTACACTTCCTCATTATTCAAAATTCGATATTTTAGTTTCAAAATCTGAAATGAAGAAATATTTCCAATAATAATTCTTGATTATAGAATTTGAATATGTTATAATTAGTTTAACAAAGGATAATGATTATATGAAAGTTAATAAAGTTATTTTGAGATTGAGTTCTATTAATTTGAGTGTTGTTGGTGTTACTGATTTTAGAGAATTTTTAATTTGGGATTGTTGGATTGGTACTGACAATACTTTGATTCCTAAGATTAAAGAAATGTGTCTGAGTAATTCAAATGCTATTAAATATATAAATGATCCCAATAGAGTGATTGGTGAATTCGCCCAAATAAAACTTTTAGAATTATATGGACATAATATAGAAATTGGTGATGGTTTTGATGAAAATTTAGTATTGACACAATCTGTTCTTCGGTCATCAATGATATTAGAAGATAAGATCGAATTGAAAGAAGAAAAAACTGAAGATGTAGAAAATGAAATTAACGATAACTTTTTTAATTGAACAAAGGAGAATTTAAAATGACATTAGTACCGATTTACAACAAATTGATAGTTGAGATTATTCCAGATGAAACAGAATCTAAATCTTCAAGTGGACTTATTCTTATGAATGTTCAGTCGCCATTCTATAGAGGAACAGTTACTGCCGTTGGTAAAGGACATTATCAGAATGCCCAGCGAATTGCGATGGATGTTGTTCCTGGTCAAGTTATTCGATTTTTGAAGAACTCTGGAATGGGAGTTTCATTTGATTCTACTGGAAATCCAACTCATGTGGTGTTGGCAGATGTCGATGTTTATGCGATCGAAACAGAATAATTAGACTTAACAGTAGATAATAAAATATCTACTGTTTTTAATTTTGGGGTATATATGGAAGATAATAAATTTGAAGATAAAATAAATTCTATAATATGTGGTGATAATATAGAAACATTAAAAACATTTCCTGATAATTCTATTGATCTTACAATTACAAGTCCACCATATGATTCTATTAGAAATTATGGTGGTCTTTTGGATGCTAAAGAAAATAAAAATAAAACATTCTCTTTTAATTTTGAGGGATTGGCTAAACAATTGTTGAGGGTGACTAAACTTGGTGGTGTTGTTGTATGGAATGTAAATGATCAAACTGTTGATGGTCTTGATGGTGGTTCTACTGAAACAGGAACTTCATTTCGTCAAGCTATTTACTTTAAAGAAATTGGATTTAATATTCACGATACTATGATTTGGTCGAAACCTGGTGTTGCCTATCCCGATAAGACACGATATCACCAAACATTTGAATATATGTTTATTTTATCTAAAGGTATGCCTAAATCTATAAACTTGATAAAGGATAAAAAAAATAAATCGTACGATAGAAATAAATTATATGGTAACACACTTAAGAAAAAAAGAGAACAGGGTAACGGTAAAGAAGAAATAGCTGATTCGTTTAAAAGTGCTGCTTCCAAGGAATTTGGTTTACGATATAATATATGGAAAATAAATTCAGAAGCTACTTTAGGAAATTTTGAAGAGTGGAATTGGCATCCTGCTATATTCCCGAGCTCTCTTGCTCATGATCATATTTTATCGTGGTCTAATGAAAATGACTTGATTTTAGATCCTTTTAGTGGTAGTGGCACAGTAGCTAAATGTGCTAAGATATTGAAAAGGAATTATATTGGTTTAGAGATTAATGAAAAATATGTCGAAAAGTCGAGAAATAGAATATCACAATATGGTAGTTTAGATAATAAAATTGAAAACGAAAATGGTGAAGTAACAGATTTCATTCAATTTTAAATAAAAAATTCGGAACTATAAATATATAATATAGTTCTGAATTCAATAATTTTTAATTTGAGGTGAAACAATGCTTACAGAATTTGTAGATGAAAAAATTGGAAATAAAATTAATGTTATTATTTTAACAGAAAGATGTCCCACTGACGTTGACGGATTATATCCATCTGCTAAAAAAGTTAAAGAAGCTTGTGAATCTCGTGGTTTTCCATTTTATCCTATTTTAATACCAGGACCAAAGTTTGTTTCCGATTTGGATCAAGATAGTCCTAATATTATTATACGAAATGTAAAGACTAATAAAGTTATCGAACTCGATCCTAAAAATACAGTTACTATAATTAGAGGATCTGTAATTCACGATCAAAGTATTTCTTCTTTGTTAACCTACCTTGAATCTAAAAATGTATTCGTTATCAATAAAATAGATGCAATTACTCGTTGCGCTAATAAATATAATACTACTGTTGCTTTAAAAGTTGCTGGTGTTCCAGTTCCAAGAACATGTTTAATTAACAACATTAAAGAATTAGATGGTGCTTTACAAAAAATAGGAAATAATTTTCCAGTTGTTCTGAAAACACTAAGAGGAAGTGCTGGAATTGGTGTTAGTAAAATTGACTCGAAAGAGAGTCTTATTGGAGTATTGCAATCATTGTGGAAACATAGAGCGCAATTGTTACTCCAAGAATTTTTGAGTTGTGATTTTGATGTTAGGACTATTGTGTTGGATGGAAAAATCATATCTGTTATGCGAAGGGATAAAATTTCTGGAGATTTCAGAAGTAATTTTTCTCTTGGTGGTGAAGTAGAAACATATGAATTGACAGATGATGAAAAGAAAATAGTTTTAGATTCTGCTAAAGTGTGCGGAACTTACTTTTGTGGGGTTGATCATATGGTTGTTGATGGTATGCCATATGTTATTGAAGTTAACGCATCACCTGGAAGTAAAGGAATGCAAAAAGCAACTGGAATTAATATCATAGAAATTTTGATGAATCATATTGCTGATAGAAATAATTGGAAAGTTCAATCGAGTGAGATTGGTTATCTTGAAAAAATTAAATTTCCAGAATTAAATTTGAAAGTCGACGCAACAGCAGATAGCGGTAATGGTATGTTTAATGTTCTTGGTGCTAAACATATAAAAGTTACTGGTGATAAAGTAACTTTTCAAATTGATGGTAATAAAATAGAAAAGAAATTAGCTGGAACAGTAGAGGTAAATGTTGGTGGTGTTAGAAATTTTATAGAAAAAAGACCAATTGTTAAATTTGATGTGGAATTCAATGGCGTGAAATTAAAAGATATAACATTTACACTTGACAATAGACCATCAAATTTGACTCCTGTTTTGTTATGTAGGGAATTTTTAGTTGATTTGGGCGTGAATATTAATCCAAAATTGAAATTTTCTTTGGGTGAATCTCATTCTTTTAAAGATATAAGAAAATTGTTGATTTAATTTTCTATAAATATTATTAGAATTTAATTTTGGAGAAAAAATGAAAACATTCAATACATTTTATTATGAAAAAAATATCGATGAAGGTATTATTAAAAATATTACAACTGATTTGAAAAGGAAGTTTACAAAAAACTTATTTTCAAAGACTACATTGGGTATAGATTTATCTAAGTATCAGAAAAATGTATTCTTACTCGATGAAAGTAATTTTGATCAAACTAAAAGTCGATTACAGAGTGAAGTTGTGAGCGTTATTGGTAAAATCAAAAAACATAAAGATGATAGACTTATTTCTAATAAAAAAGAATTCGGTAAAATTTATGTTAAGAGGGTTTTTGAAGGTGAAATTGATGGTGGCAAGGAATTATTGGAAGGTAACCCCATATCTACTATTATTTATCAATTGAATAATGGTGGTAAAATAGCTTTTATCACAACAAAAGTCGAAGATGAAGAAGGTTATTATAAATATATCGTTTGTAGTAATAGTGCTAAAAAATTCTTTAGAGATAGACTTGGTACTACACTCACACAAGTTGGAGCTGATTCTACTGAAAGATATAAATCTAAAAATAAGGGATCATCATTTACAGATGAAGTTTCGATAATTTCTAAAAGAATAGAAACCCCTGGGCAACCTACACCTATCACAACTATTATTCCGTCTAAAAAAATAAAAACCGAATATGAAATTGTTAAAAATTATGGTATAATGGATTTGAGTTTTAAAAGATTCGAAGAATATAAAGATCAGTGGGGTGATGGTTCTAAAGGTATTGTTGGTGATTCATATAAATTTAAAGGGAAATTTAAAAGAGAAAATATTAAATTTGGTGGATTCATTGGTTTTAAATATTCAGATTCAAATAAAAAAGAGACTGTTTATTTGTTAGCAGATAAAACTCAAAAATTATATTATTTAGTTTTCGATGATAAACACTCATTAGATTGGACTAAGAAAAATGAAATGATTTATGTTAATGTTACATCGAATTCTAATGATAGTAATAGGATTACGTGGAGAAAATTAAATTTGGATGAATTAAATTTAAGCTAAAGGGGTTAGTAATGAATTTTAATAATTTTTATTTTGAAAAAAACAATGAAATAGACGAAGGTATTGCTGGTGCTATAGGTAAAGGTATTGTACGTGGTGCGAAAAATCTCGTTAAGGGTGTTATAGGTGCAACAAAAACAATGGCGTTTCAACCAAAATGGATGACAGTAATAAAGCCAATTGATTATAAATTATATGCTACCACAATAAAATTTTATGCCGATGCTCAAATGGGTAAAACTAAAATAGGTAAAAAGAAAAATTTCATGGTCACTGATGTTAGAAAAGGTGTTATCGGTTATGATGAAAAGGGTAAAGAAGAATTAAAAAATGTCCTTGAGAAAAATGATATCGGCGAAAAAATGTCTGATGTAGATTTTTCGTCCGACGTAGAACCAGATATTCAAATTTATATGTTGAATAATGGTGGAAAAGTTATATTTATGCAATTACCAAAAGGAAAAGATGGTCTTGAAAAGGTATATGCTTTAGCACTCGATAGAAATGCTGAAAGAGCTTTTACATTAATTCATGGTTTGAGTTTCTCTAATTATGAACTAGTAAATTCTGGTGAACAGAAGAAAGTTAAAAAAGCAGAAGAATTGGTAAAAGTACCAGTTGATAAAACAACATTCGAAAAACTTCTACCAACGACAGAATCGAAAGATTTTAGTTTATTTAATATGTTTAACGAAATGGTTTTGTTAGAAGAATTGGATTTGAAAAATAATCCAAAGAAAGAAGATATTGAGAAAGAACTCAAAGAAAAACAAGTACAACTAAAAAATAATAAAGGTAAGGATGCTAACGAGAAGAAAATTAACAATAGAATTAAAGAATTAGAAGAAAAATTGAAAACTATAAATGATGCTGATGAAAAAAATACTTCTACAAACGATAAATCAACAGTAATAGATGATAGTAAATTATCAGTATTTCTCAAAAACGAAATGGAAGGCGAACCAGAAAAAACTAAAGAAACAGAAAATAGTCTTCCTGGTTGGGTTTATTCGTTAAAAAACAATGGTAGAATATTTATTTACCAAAACAAAAAAGATTCAAAATATTATATAGCATATAATCCACAAGCGAAAGATATGGCATCTAAAATTTTCGAAAAATTTGGAATAAAAGAAGAACAAGAAGGAGTTTAATTTATGAATAAAATATATATTAAAACAGCAAACAATCTTATAAATAGATTGATGAACGAAGCAGATGAAGAAACGGAATATGTAGATTCCGAAGAAGAATTAGATGATAATGAAGAACCTATTGATGATGAAACAGAATCTGAATATGGTCAATCTGATCAAGTTGAAGTTTATTTTAATAATCTAAATGGTGATACCCAAAAGCTTCTTTTATCGGCTCTCAAAGAAGCATTGAATGTGACTGATGATGATAAATATGCTGAAAGAAAAATTATTGATTCTATGAAGACTAAACCATTGGTAACTTTTAGAGGAACTGAACTTTCGAGAATATTAAATATTAACATTTAATTTGCTTTGAGTTTTAAAAAATGTTATAATAAATAAACAAAGCGGATTACCTAAATTGGAATCCGCTATTTTCTAAACCAAAACCATCTTAGGAGGTTTTTATGAATTACTTAATTAGTAGGGGCGATTTCGCCGTCAAATCAATATTTGCTGATATTTTCTTCAAAGATTTATTTGATGATAATTATTTCAGTCCTATGGCAACAACAAAAAATATCAGTTATCCAGTAGATATATATGAATCAGAAACTGGTTTGGGTATTGATATTGCTTGTGTGGGACTTGATAGAGATGATATTAAAATTGATATCAAAGATGATGTTATAACAATAGGTCATAACAAGAAAACTGAAAGAAAAGATTATGCTTATAGAGGAATCACAACTAAATCATTCAATCTCTCTTGGAGAATTAATGACAAGTTTGATCTTTCTAAGACAGAAGCTAATCTCGAAAAGGGACTTCTCACGATTACTATTCCATTATCTCCAGAAAGAAAACCAAAAGAAATTTCTATCTCTATAAAATAATTTAAAATCAATAAAACTTTATAAAACCCAATCGGAAATGATTGGGTTTTATTATTCAAAGGATGTTTATGCTAACGGCGATAATTATTTTACAATGTACTATGTTATTAATTTTATTTGGTATTTATGGTAATATTTCAAAAAAAGAAGAACATAAAGAATCATTGCCTAATAATGATTCGTTTGAGAGATATTCTGATGGATTAGAACAAACATGGATTGCTATAAATATATCTTTATATAAGATGTATAATGATTTAGATATTTTGGACTTTGATACTTTACATGCGAAACTAAAAAATACTATCGAAGAACTTAGTAAAGATCCAAATCAAATGAAAGAATGGAAAGCTAAATTAATAGAACACATGAACGAAACATCTAATGGCGAAAAGGAAAACTTATTATGATTTGGTTAATGACTTCGGTTTTGGTTATTATAATTTGTATTGCTGTTCTTCAATTCTATTTGTTAAGAAAACAACAAAAGTCTGTTGAAGGTTTCGATATGCTTCTTACCAAATTTATTGAATCAAATCAAGATTTCTATGAAAGCCAAAAAAATATCCATAAAAAAGATAAAGAAATTTTCGATTCCATTATTAAACAAACAGCTGAACTTTCTAGCATGAGAAAACATAACAATCTAATTCAAATTGGATTGAAAAATATGACAGATGCTATAAAACTATTAAAAGAATCACAGAAAGATATTAAGTTAGTATCTGATGAACTAAAGTCGAATTCTAATCTGGCTTCCTCTTTGTCGATCATATCCAATAATATTAAATTGTTAGATAAAGTAATCTCAAACATGAATCATAAAAAATAACGGAGGTTTATTATGGCTATGAATACATATAGCTGTGAATGTGGATTTAAAGAAGAATATATAGAAAGTTTCTCTGTTGAAAAATGTAACTGGCATCCCGAAATATGTCCGAAATGTGGAGAGAAACCATTGACTAAAATATTCGATATGACGAATAGTAAAGGTGGTTTTGATATTGTTGGATTTTGTTATGCTAATACAATGGGTAAAAAGAACTGGAAACGTAATATGAGTCAGGGTGATCAAGCTAAAGTATTGAATGGTGAGAAAGACCCTTATTAAATAAGTTGACAACCTTCCTTAAATTTGTTATAATATATTATTAACAAACGAAAGAAGGTTCCAATGTTCATTTTTGAATCTACAGAGTACAGTTCCAAGGCAGATCTAATAAGAGAGCTATATAAGTCCGGTAGAATAACGATGAAGCCTGAATCGAAGAAACTATGGGCTGAAAAATTAGAAATAACGGTTTCCACAATCCACGCAACAATAGTCAAATTTACTGATCCTGATTATTCAGATAAACCAAAAAAAATAAAACCACTAGCTCTGATTCAACTCGAAGATAAAATAGAATTGGTGAAACATTCAAAAAAGCCCATTTTCCTCAATGATATATCAGATGAATTGAGATCCGAACTTATGAATTCCACATACAAAATCGCAGTAAACTTCGCACCAAATCAATGGGGTTTGCCTGTTGTTAATCCAGTCATTTATGTCATTGATGAAAACTACGATAAAGATTGGTCTCCTACTAAAGAAGATCTAATAACAAAATTTTGGTGAACTACTTAATATAGAAAGGTTTTTTGTATGATGAATTGTGTTCATTGTGGTGATTATTGTAAAAGAATGTCTCCTTTTGGGTCTCCGTGTAAATATATTGTGTAAATTAAGGATTTTGTTTTTTGTTCTATATATTCAAAAAATAGACCAGATGATTGCGTTAAACATGATTTTCCTTCTCGTCATTGTCCTATTGGCTGTGATATTCTCGGATCGACGAACGCAACAATGGTTCAAAATAGACTTCTAACGGCAGAATATATTTTGCGTGAAGAAGAAATTTAATTTGCTTTTTAAACAACATAATGTTATATTACTATAGAACTTGAAACAAAGGAATATATAATGGAATCTTGGAAATGTGGTGGGTGTGGGAAATGGATAGCTCCTTCAGTTACTTTTTGTGATTGTCAAACAGAATCTAAAGAACCTATTATTGATCTTCCTTCTGTCAAAATAGGAAATCAAATTTGGACGACTGAAAATTTTGATGGAACTAAACTTAAAGATGGTTCGACTATTCCTATCGTTGAATGTAGTAAATGTTGGTCTGAAATGAAAACACCAGCGATGTGCTATTATGATAATGATAAATCTAAAGGTGTTTTGTATAATTGGTATGC
>Ga0316608_1000475_pt1 | contig 18931 bp, 25 predicted proteins | sample MIS2016152B_MG_FD_207673 | JGI IMG/M metagenome (GOLD analysis project Ga0316608, IMG submission 207673) | Microbial mat bacterial communities from Middle Island sinkhole, Lake Huron, Michigan, United States - MIS.2016.152B | ecosystem: Environmental > Aquatic > Freshwater > Lake > Sediment...
CCGTCTGCATGGCCTGCATCATCTGGTCATTGGTTATTGGCTCCATATCGGCCCTCCTCGATTTTTGCATGTATTTTGGGCATGAAAAAACCGCCTTCAGGCGGCATGGTTACTGCGCAATTGATTCCTTTTGTCCTGTCAATACTGGTATTCAATTGTATATGTAACGGTAAGTGTCTGGCCATTGTTGACAGTTTGCGCGGCTGGTAAAACGTCACGGAGTAGCAATATATTGGAATATTCGTATACCGCGACTCTTACCCTACTGTATATCCCCAACTCGTTAATCACAATCGGAGATCCGCTGTTATTGACAAATGAACGCTGATATATCAATGACCATTTTCGCTCCGACGAGTTCCACGTTTTACTGAGGCGCGTCATAGCATTGTGATACATCTGGCCAGTGGAATTTCCATGCGGAACATCCGCACCCAGTTTATAGTCGTCAAAACTCTCGACAGTATTGGATGTTCCGATACGCATTCCATTTTCAGTAGTCGCGGTCCCGACATTCACAAGCATAGTATCCTGAGCAGGTAAAACATTATCAGACGAAATATTACCGTTCGGACGTCGCAGAGTCATATACCCATCAGCGAAAAATGAACCGCTATCCGATATAACCACCCCAAGAAGTCCATGACATGCCATGACATTTATCATGTTTCTGACCCAAGAGTTGCTTTTACTCGTCATGACCGGGGAGCCATCAATATCTATCTGATAATGTGCGACCGCCGGTGCGGTCAGGTGCAATTTTCGGCACGCTTTTCCTGCAAGACGAGCAAGGAAAAGGTCAAATTGTCCGTACTTTTTCATTCTTCTTTCCTCCGGTTTTTATGTGATTATTGTGGAGAAACTATGTCCCATGGATGATTGCGAAAATCCTGTTGTCGGGCCGTTTTTCTCAACACCTGTATATGCTGTAAATGCTTCTTCAAGGTCACTCGCTCCGATTACCCAATCAGGACACGGGGAGTTTGTAATGTACTCATGGTATCTGTTTGCTTCTGGTATATAGGCACACATTGCGACCAATATATCTCCAGGCCGAAGATTTTCAACCGCAACAATATAGCCATTGCTTGTAAACGGTCTGTTCGGGTACCGTATCGCGCCCATGGCCACAATTTCTCCAGACGTCCCGTAGGGGATGGGAATCCATCTTGTGCCAGTGAACCATAACCAATCCCCCTCTGCCGGTGTGCCCTCTACTGGATACCCGCCAAGCACTGTAATGTCAATCAAGTTCAACTCTCCTTTACGCGAAATACTCATCTATTAATGCAATTGCCGCATCCGCAGGGGTTATCCAAGCGCCGCTGGAAACTAACCATCTATTCATTCCGCTTGTATCAGTAAGCGCTCCGCCCATAAACCACTCGGTACTCGACCTGTAATATGTTGTACTGTTGTATGTGAACTGAGTAACGTCTGTTTTAACGCCACCCCCCGCGATATAGAAGGAATTCTCAGCGACGGTACTCACTAATATCGGGCCTGTATACCCAGCGTTATGTCTAAAGTAACCCGCAATGGCTATCCCAGAGTTATATTTTGAAAATTCTCGCCCGCCAAGTGCCACAATTAACTCGTTCGCTGTTGATATTTCAAGAGGATTCGGAACCGGTGTATCAAAAACATCTGTGTCATAACTACGCACCATAGCATCAGCGTCAAGCATCCGCGTCATGGAAGCACCGTCAAGAGCGCCGCCACCGAAAAATGGGGAAAGAATAGCCATTGCGTCAGCAGACAATGATGCCACCATCCTGTTATACGGTCCGCTATTCAGGGCATATATTGCGGATGTTGGTGCTGGAACAGCGCACCATGCGCCATCCTTCAATTTCAATGGCCAAACGCCGCGTGAGCCGTTCGCAATCAGGTACCCCCTGAGGGTCATGCTGTCAGCAAACGTGATGCTTTTCGTCAGACCACGGGTGGCCATACCGGTGATGAACCCGTTTTGAAAATCAATGTCGCTCAAATATCCCCCCCCCTTATGGCCATGTGACCGGGATACTCCGGCCATCGATCTGAAGCTGCGTGATCTTCCCGGCTCCGTCCTTCGTCCAGGTCCAGGCATATGACTCACCGCTATATGTCACATCGAACCCGGAGGCGGAAAAGTCGATTTCCTCAAGGTCATATGGTGTGATGAACACTCCATCATCTGTGAGTGCAACGGAGACTTCCTCTCCAGCATCTCTTTCTCCCGCACCTGTTGCGGTATAAGTGAGATACAGACCGTCAGTTTTCTTTTCGATGGTTGCTGTTGCATTGTCACCAACGCCACTTCCTGCCCCAAGTTTGATAAGTGGATTGTAATACCCGGTCACTTCATCATAACGGTGGAAGATGGAGAGTTTGACAAATCCAATCCCATCTGGCCCATTATAAACAAAGCGCATTACGGGATAGGCTGTTGCTGTTTCCGTAATTCCAATACCGATGTTTTCGGCGTCAAGCCAATACAACAAGGCACCAGTTCTTCCGGTGACCTGGACTTCGTCCACATCCAGTGGGTCTGGTATCTGTGCATCGAAGAACTCGATGAATTGGTCGCGGCCCCTCCAGTATCCAATCGGTGCAAGCCGAAGCGGGTCAGAAGGAGGCAATAGGTATCTCAATACCATGTCGGATGTATCAATCTGGTCAACCGTCAACTCCGCAATATACCCCTTTTGCGCAGTAAGATTGTTCACGATCACCGTATTGCTGACGGTGACATCGAACTCCGCTTCCAAGGCACTGATGAGGGTTGCCGACAGTTCTCCGTCGAATATGTACTTTCCTGTGGCCGCATCAAAATACAGCTTGTTTGTCCAACTCGTTCCACTTCCGTCACCCGTCTGCATCGCGAAGGTGTCCGCGTTCATGACAGTTCTGGCCATCTTGTCGCTGCGGATGCTCTCGAATCCATTCTCCGGAGATATCCGGGCACCGTAATAGGTCTTTCCCTTCGCCAAGGTGCTGGTCTCGATCCGGTACGCGTCATCCGCCATCCCCGGGATGAAGTTGCCGATCTCGAAGCTGGCCTCGAAACGATTATAAGGATTCGTCGTGATAGCGACCACGCGCAGTTCCACATCGATGTCGACCGCCGCATAATCGAGCGTCACCACGTCGCCCAGGGCGACTGATACCGGCCGGATCATGCTGCAGGTGTATGAGACCAGTGCGTTCCCGGAATCATCCTTCTCCCGGCCATTGTACACCTTGCTGATGACCTCAACGTCCCGGGTGGCCGTCAGGTCAATTGGTGTCGTAGAACCCCGCTGAGTAAGGATGGAGACCTCGAACTGGTCGAAGTCCATCTCCCCACCGAGTACATTCACGAATTCCATGAGCAGCATTCGGCGGCTCTTCGCCTCCTGGGCGGAATAGGTTACGGCCGTGGTGAATTCCACCGTTCCGACCGTGAACCCAGTACCGTCAAAAAGCTCCGTCAGGATCGCCGTAGGAGTGCCGGTCTGAGCGAAGTATTCCAGATTGTATGCCGACTGGTTGAGCCGATAGGAAACATGCTCGCACTCCGCACTGGCCACCAAGTCGCCATTGCTGTCCTGTCCCTTGCTGTAATAGACGATGTCAAAGTAGTCACCATCCAGCTCCGCCACGTTGCCGGCCGCGATGAGCGGGGCCATGGCAGATGTCAGGGGAACGGAAAAAGTCAGAGTGTTGTCGCTGTTGATGCGCTCCGCTCTGGCTGCCGTGAGGGCGTCCTGGACAGTGCCCAGAAGCGTCATGCTGCTATTGTATATCCTAATCCTGCTCACGGTACCGCCACCCCCAATGCTCGGGCTCTGGATCTGTTTTGTCCAAGCTGTATCCGGCTAGTTGAACTCGTCACGACACGGCCATCAAGGGCAACCGGTATGTTGACAAGGATTGTCGGGGAAACGCCTGCCACAGCGCCAGAGTTTCCCCCACCCGCGCTGTACGCTGCAGGCCCGGCAGTTGTCATCTGTTCAGTCAGCCCGCCCATTGCTGCTCTCACCTGATTGGTGCTACGTGTGATACCCTGGGCCATTCCAGCGCCGATCATAGTTCCGACCTCGTCCCTCATTACCCTGGAAGGGGAACGGATGCCGAGAAAGTCCTTCACGCCGGTCAGGGCTCCACTCGCCGCGTTGACCACGGAATCTGCGAGACCCTTCGCCGCGTTCTTGACGCCGTTCTTGATGCCGTCCACGATCGCTTTCCCGAGCTTGCCCCAATCAATAGCGGCGAATCCCTTCACCATCTCGCTGAACAGCTGCGGGATAATGCCGAGAATCTGCGGGATGCCATTGACCAGCGCCTTGACCAGCGCCCCGATGATCTCGACGGATGCCTGGGCGAGCAGCGGAAGGTTCTGCACGATGGCCTTCGCCAGCTCGATGATCAGCGTGATCGCCGCGTCGATCAGCAGCGGGAGGTTTTCCAGCAAAGCGTCCACCAAGGACCGGATGATCCGGGGCGCTGCCTTGATGAGCCGCGGGAGGGCGTCAATGAGACCAGTGGCCAGCGCCATGATGATGGTGATGGCGGCTGTCACCAGTATGTCGACGTTGTCAACGAGCGTATCCACAATCATCATCACGGTGTCCACAAGCGTGGGAATGAGCTCCGGCAGAGCGCTGGCGATGCCTTGCGCCAATGTCACGACAAGGGTCATGGCTGCATCAATTATGAGAGGCAGATTTTCCACGAGGGTGTTTGTGATCAACAGCAGCGCGTCGACAACCACCGGGATCAATGTTGGTAGCAGTGCTATAATGGCAACCAGCAAGGACTCAAAGAGCGAGGCAGCCGTCGATAGCAGCTGCGGGAGGATTCCGCTGATCGCTGGAATGAGCGCCGAAAAAACTGTAGGAAGTGTCTGCACTATATTGTCGACTATTGGCATCACGTTGCTGATCACGGCCTTTATCGCGGACACAAAATTACTCGTCAGGTTGCTCATATCCGCGTCCTTGTTCCCGAACCCGGCGAGCATCGATTCCCACGAGGCCGACAAAAGGCCAAACGAGCCGGAGACCGACTCGGTCGCCTCTCTGGCGAAATTACCCTCGTATTGGGCCGTTTTCTCGAAAAAGTATTCCATTGCCAACTCGGCTTTTTTGGCTTGGTCTTTTGATATATCACCGTAATCGAGCCCTTTTGACAGCGCGTACGCTTTGAGCGACGTTTCGTTCATCGCCACCCCGAGGTTGTCCATCATCGTGTAATTGCCCTTCGCGGCACCTGTGATGGCCTCAAGCGCGGCTGACGTGTCGATGCCCATAACCGACGCGGCGTCCGTTGCGCGTTGCAACGCTTTTTCAGTGAGCTTTAGCGATGTCTGCTGGTCAAGCCCCGCACCCTGGAAAAGAGCGCCGACCTTGTTCGCAGTGGCGAGATACTCCGACTGCGAAACACCAAGATTCTTGTACGCGTCCTCGCCGGTTTTCTGGATGCTCTTTGCGTACTGTCCAAAAACAGCCTCTGACCCTCCAAGGTTCTGCTCCAGCTCCCCGAAGGACTCCACGACGGCTTTCCCGAGCCCCACAGCCGCGCCAGCGGCTGCCGCGGCCAAACCCGCGACCGCCAATCCGGCGGCTTTCCCGACCTTACCCAAACCTTCGGTAAGTTTGCTCCATCCGGACTCTCCCTTTTCTGCATCCTTACCGGACTTCTCGGCCTTGCTTCCGGCCTTCTCGACCTCTTTCCCGGCGTCGGCGGACTCCGTGCCCAGACTGTCCAGCGCCTTGACGTTTTTCCGCAGCTCAAGCTCGTTCTTGTTGAAGGCCGCGGTCTCCTTGTTAATCCAGACCTGGAGGTCTTGCGCTTCCTTGGAGCTCTCGCCCTTTTCCTTGGCCACCCGCGCATACTCATCGGTCAGCAGGGCGACCTTCTTCTTCTGCGCATCGATGATCTGGCCAAGGCTGCTGATCCGACTCTTGAGCCCGTCGGCGTTGCTGCCCCAATCCTCCATGCCCGCTGCAGCGGCCTTGAACCCGGAATCGATAACGCGGATCTGGCGGTTGAGCTCGGACACCCCAGTTTTGAACTCTGATATATCCAGCCCTACTTTGCCACCAATGTCGTTGTCGTTTTGATTCCCCACGCTCACACCTCCTCAAAGCCAGGACGGTGGCTTGTTCGCCCTGGTGTATGTTTTCCCGTTGATCACCCGCGTGTTCGGGTCTAACTCGGGTGTAAAATTGATAAACGCCAGCAGATTGCTGATGTCCGTCTCGTCTATGTCATGCAAAGTCCATCCGAACGTCTTGAAGATCGTGCGCTTGAGACTGACCAAGGTCTGCCGGTATCCCTCCGGGGTCGGATCTGCTCCGGCCCCGGTCACCGGTTTTTTCCGAGGTTACCCACTGCGGCCGAGCACATCTCTGTGAACACTCGGATCATCTCGTCGAAGTCTAGCCCCTCGTCCAACTCGTCGTATGTGAATTGACGCCCGAAAGCGTCAACCATGATCGCCTTAAGATCGCGGAAGAACCCGCGGGACTCTGCCACTCCCAGCTTCCCGCTCTCATACTCCTCGGCCTTCTCCGCAATGTCGAAGATCCGATCCATGATGCCGGTCTTGATGCTGCAGGTGGAGTAGGTTTTTGTCTTGTTGCCTTGAGCATCCGTGAACGTCAGCACAACAGGTTTCATATGGTTGTCCTCCTCTGTTTTTGTAAAGAGGGCGGCATTCACGCCGCCCTCCCTATATCGTCCTGTTGTACTGGATTATGCCGCGGTCGTGAAGTCCTTCCCATTTGCAGCCAGAGCCTGGCCATACACGTCGACCACGCCTGCGATCGCCACGATAAACTTCGTGGTTGCCGCCAGAGTCGCGGAAGGGGTGATGGTGAGAACCTTTCCAGCCGTGTCCCACGCTTTGGTGAATACCACCGTGTCGCCGCTTGTGCTGTTGATCAGCGTGATGGCCTCGGAGGCGATCTTGTTGTTGAACGTCAGGACGATGGTCGATGTACGGGCGACGCTGGCCGCGCCATCCGCAGGAACGATGGTAGACAGTGATACCGCGGACGGAGCCACCGTGGTACTCGGTGTCTGTACCTGGGTGAACCATCCGGTCGGGTCGAAAGCCGAGTCAGACGTGTCAGCAAATGTGCGCTTGAGCGACGTCAGGACAGTGTTGACCGTCCACTTGAAGGCTGTCGTGACTGCCGTGAATGTAAGCGTGTAGGTCTTCTCATCCACATCGGAGGTCTTGGTAGTCGCTTCCTCAGCGCCGCCGCTGAATGTGCCTGCCAGAAACCAGTAGTACCGGGCCTTGTCCTGTCCCATTGCAAACCGGAATCCGAGCGCGACCTTGGGTGGGTTGGCTTGACCGCTGTCATAGACCCGGCCGGATGCGGCGTCGTAAGCCTTACCCAGGAGCGTGGCCATCAGCTGCGCAGGTACGTTCGCGACCGTAACCTTGAGTTCTGTCTTTCCCTCGGTGACGTAGTTGTTGGCCGCTGCATTGTCGTAGTATGTGGTCTTGTTGTTGACCTCCGGCTCCCCGGCGATCTCTGCGACCGGCGCCAGGTACTGCGGAGTTCCCGCAGTGTACGCGGAGTCGGTGTCGGCTGTGATCAGCGCATAGTAAACGCTGTCAACGCCAATGAATTCGGCATATTTCTGGTCCATTCATCAAACCTCACTTTCATAGATATTGAAATCAGCTGTAAACCCGTAGTGGCCGGATTGCTCATCCAACGGAAGCTGCCGCCCCGATGAAAAAAGGAATCCTGCCGGCTGCATAGTGGTCAGAAATGTCCTCAATGCAGTTTGAGTAATGGCTGGGTCAGTAGAATACAAGGCGACCTGTATTCTTGAAATGAAACCGGTCGGCAGACCGTCAGCATGTCCGGATGGTGCCTGTCCAATCACCTGATACGTCACAAGTGTCGCCGGAAGAACTTCAGAAGCTGCATACGACCCTTGTTCTCGAACCGGGTACCCGATTGTTGAGAGCGCGGCATATACTTTGCCAATTACGTCAGCCAGTTGGTATTCCTCCCTCCACAAGAATTCTCTTTTGGATAGTTCTCACACGGGCCTTGTTGCCTTCGAACGCCTTACGGATACCGGGATCTGCTTTCTGGGTAGGTGAGCCGTATTCAACGAACACAGCATGCCATGCGAGCGGCCCTTTATTAGTATCAATTCCTACTTCAACATAAAACCGATTACCGCTCTTTACGACATTTGAAAGATTCATGCCCTTGCGTGTCGCACCTGTAAGTGCGTGCTCCGCTGTCCAGATGTCGAGGTCCTGATATATCGGCTTTGCACTCTCCTCAAGCGCGTGCGCCACCACACGCTCGATGTTGTTCCCTGCCTTCTCAATTTTCTTCAGTAGTTCGGTAGTGCCCTTCAGATTGAACTTGATAGTCTTTAAATTGGACGGACTCTTTATCCCTGCCATCAGGCCGTCACCACCCTGCGGAGTTTCATCACGATGTACAGGTTCCGATTATCGACGTTCTCAATGCTGATCACGTCATAGACCGTGGCCGCATTGTCATTGATCAGCACACGGTCTGAAAATGCATAGTCCGGCATGTACCAGGTGATCAAGGTTCCACCGTCCTGGATCTGCATGGTTCCGGCATGCAGCGCTTCGGAGCCATGAAAAGGTTTGTACTCGCCAAAGCGAACAGCCGGAGTGGCTGCGTCCTGGTAGTCTCCGTTCATGGCTCCGTTTACGCTGGTTCCAGTTCTATGCTTCAAACGGAATGGGGTTGTCATGGCAAGTGCTTTCGGCTTATACATCCGGCATGCTCACCGCCTTCAATTGAGTCATGATGATATCGAAGGCATCAGAGAATTTCACCTCTCCGCCAGACAATGTCATCAGGTCCGTCACACCGAGCGTCAGGACAGCAACCCCAAGGTCGCTTTCTATCTGCTCAGTTGTTACACCGGCATTCCCGACATACTGTTTCACTGCCAGCAATCTCTGGGAGATGGCTACATCCAGATGGCTGCCCTGCACCAGCATGCCGCTTTTCACTTTGCTCAGCAGCTCAGCATCTGTCATGTTCCACCTCCTATACGATCAGGTAGATATCGACCACTTTGCCGTTGAGCGCGGTGTTTGGGTCCAGGGTATTACCATCAAGCACTGTGACGGAGGTCGTGACAGTTGGCGCAGTGGCTTCTTTCGCATTGTCCACATACGTTTCAATCACGGTGTTGTGCGGGAGCTTGTATGGCAATCCAAGCTTGTCACCAAAGCCGATGGCCGTGGTTGCGCCATTGCCGTCATGATTGGGGACGCTGATGCTCGTGATGGTCTTGAACGCCTTGTTCCCCGCGACGCTTCCAGCCGTGTCGACAGTGAAAGCTGGAAGGGTTTCTGTGATAGCCTCATCAGCGAAGTCGGTACCGGCAACAACCACCTGAATGGCCTTGATGTCTGTTGCAGTTCCGCCTGCAGTCGCTGTCACATTTCTGGGTACAGCCGGATTGGTGATTCCCGTGGTGACAACCAAAGGGGTTCCGGTGCTGTTCATGGCAGCATGAACGCCAGTAGTGGACGCGGCCACCGCATCGGCAGCGGGAATATTGTAGTGAGCGACGAAACCACGATCCACCGCAATTTTGGCATCTGTGGACAGTCTCTGTCCAAATCCGTATTTGTACGGAGTCATTCAAACTCCTCCTTCCTTAAAAGACGCAGGAAGGGAGCCCAACGGCTCCCTATCCCTGCTCATGTTGTTGCAAAATGAATGACATGTTCACACTGGCGAATTACTCGCCAGTATAGGTGTAGTAAACGAAAGCGGTCTTCGCGAAAAGCGGCCGGCCACCAGCGTAAACCTTGCCCCTCCAGACAGTCTTGTCAGCAGCGAACCCGGCGGAAGCGTCGGCCTCGATGATGAACTCCTGCGTTTCGTTCACGATGTACTGGTCAAGGTCACCGTAAATGAACGCATCAGCTGCGATCTGAGTGGAGAAGATGACCGGACGGCCGTCCAGTGTGTATGTGGAGGAGCCGGAACCGCCGGAAGTGACCACCAGCGGACGGCCTTCGGCATCCGTAGCCTTGCGGAACTTCGAGAAGAAGGTTGCACGCCTCATCATCCAGGTGCCATTGTCTCCATACGGAGATTCCACGGCAGCCTGAACATCGTTGATGAGATCCCAGTCGACTTCATCATAGGTTTCTGCTGCAGACGGAGCCGCAGTGATGGCGGTGACAATTCCCTCGAACTTGCTGGTGGAAAGCGAACCATTCACCAGATAGTTCTCGATCTGCAGGCCAACGTACTTGCCGATTTCCATGGCAAGATAAGCTTCCAGACCGGCGATGCTGTTCTTCATCAACAGGTTCTTCACAGAAACCGTTGCGACAACAGCTTGCTGGTTGATGGCCACTTCGGTGAATGTGAAGGTAAGGGTATCGGTGCCATCAGACTCATTGGTGGGGGTACCTGCGGTGCCGATCGGGATGGTCACATCGCCATTGAAGTTGTACTTGGTGACCTTTGCATAGATCGCCCCGTACTTGGTGATGATAGCCTTGATCTGGCTCAGAGTAGTCTGAGGCACCAGGTATTCGGCGCCAGATGTCACGGACAAGCCGTTCATGTCCGTAATGGCACGCTTGCCGAACGCCATGACCTCGTTGTCGGATTCCGCAACCTTGCCGCTCATGAACGAGCGGAAGAATGCATCGCGGTAGTGGTCGGAGCTGCGGAAGTTTTCCTGGTTGATGTCAGCACGCATGTTTCTCACCCCTCCCTTGGGTGTGGAATCTTGGGGAGCATCTGTCAGTTTCTCGTTGATCTCGTCAATCTTGTCTCCGAGAGAACGCAGCTGCTCCGTGTTGGTGTTCAGTTCGTCCGTGTTCATTGCAGACCGGTGCTGTTCGCACTTTCGCTTCAGCTCCAGGCGTTGCTGCTCCAGGTCGGTTTTCTGGCGACGCAATTCCGCCGCCTCTTTCTGGCTCATCATGTACTTCAGTCCTCCTTGTCAAATCTTTGCAAGTTCATAATCAAGCAGGGCAATCGCCCGCACCTGTTCATCCGTTCCGCCGGCAGTTGGCGGCTCATCGCTGCTTCTCTGCGTGCTCGGAGGTAAATCCATGGCAACAGCAACCGTGGCCGGGTATGCCGGAAAGGCAACCAGACTGACTTCCATGACATCTGTGATGTGCATGATTCTGTCGACGCGCTTATCAGAATCCTGATCAATTCGGTCTGCGAAGAACCAGAAGGACATGCCGTCCAGAATCCCACGCTGAACCCGGTCGAACGCATAATCGTCCAGTTGGGTGTCTCCAAGGTCCGCTTCAATGAAAAGACCGACATCATCCACCTGCGCCCGCATGTTCTTTCCGCTGCGGGCCAGTATGAGTCCGGTATCATGGTCCAGCAGCAGGAGCAGGTTGGATAAATCCACTCCCTCGAGCGCACGCTGGTCAATCACTTCGGTCCACTCACTGCCGAGATACGGATACCCGGGCACATTGAACAGAATCGGGTACCCGCGTATCACTCGGCGGTTCTCTTCCTGGACTGCCCGCATATTGGAATCATCAAACCTCAGTGCCCGTTTCTCCATCGCTTGTTTCTCCTGCGCCTTCATTTGCTGCACCTCCTTTCTTTTCATCTTCAGGCGGCTGGGCAGTATTGGCTCCCGCATCACCAAGCGGCTCGAAGTTTTTGTTCCCGGTGAACTCGTCCAGCTTCTTCGGCCCTCGCGGCAACCCGATTCGGCGCCGAATCTCGTTCCGGTTCATGATGGTTCCATAGACCATTTCCTTGTAGAACTGCGTCTTGGCTGTCAATGTCGAGATTTCCAAATCAATCAGCTCAGCCTGCACCCGATGATTTCGTTCCAATTCCGGCCGGCTGAACAGCTTGTATGTCAGCTCCTCCTCCAGCTGATAGACAACCGGCTTGACGGTGTTGTCCACAAACTGTTCATACTGAAGTTCTGTGGCGTTTCCGTTGATAATTTCCGTTGACACACCGAAATAGTTGTACAGGCTGCGCGTGATGGATTCCATCAGCTTCGAATCCAGCGGATTCAGTTTCATGTCCAACTTGTGGACATCGTACTCCATGCCAATCATGCCGAAGCCGGTACTGTTCTCCGAATTCAGGAAAAGTTCCTTGAACTCTTCCAGCTTCTTCTTCATGTCCGAACCTTTGAGCTGTGACTTCACCTGGAGAAGAGCCGACACCCGGCCGGAACTTTCTGAATCCTTCACGGCTTGGTTCTGGATGGTGCTGACGATCTGAACGTAGTTTCCGGTGGCTTGACTCCATGTGCCTCCGTTCGTGCCAGGGAACCGCTGCAGGTGGATGACATCCTCGTACAAGTATTCGAATCCCGGATCCGCAGGAAAGCGGATGACAAGACTTCCGTCCGCCAATGTTTTGAATTCATGCCTGGAATATGGCAGTGGATAGAGCGCACGAAGCGAACCATCCTCCGCCCAATCCGGAATGGCATAGGCGTTGTTTGTCAGCAGCAGCCGGGTGATCAGGTGCGTGATGAATACCTGTGGACCCTGCAATGGATTTGCACGAATGGTTAGAACATAGTTCACCTTGTCGCGGAGCATCTGGATGTTTCCCTCCATGTCAGCCCTGACATGGAAGAACGGAACGCATCCGACCTTTTCTGCAATGAAATTGATGGCAGTCCGAATCTCCGGAATGCTGTAGAGGTCACGATTGATTTCCAGCAGACCATTCCCGCGCCGGAGCAGGTCGATTATGCGGGATGCTGTCACCTTGTCCCTCCGAAACCATCCCGCCATATTGTTGAACACTCCCAATTTCTCACCTCCTTTCACGTCTGGTATTCGCTGAACATGTCCTTCACTTTTCTATATGCGATATAGGCAATCAAAAAAGACACGTATCCATCGATGCGTGCCCTGCTTTTCGATTTGTCTGGACGGACATTGTTGTTCTGGTCGATGAGTGCGGCCGTATTGGTGGTGCACCATCGGAACAATCCGTTGTGTCTGCTGAACCTCACTTCGTCAGATTCGAACAGCGCTTTGGTTTCTTTCATCGGGGTGCTGAGTGTGATGGCACCCATCGCAACCGGGAAGGTGACGCCGCGTTCCTGCCGATCCTCCTTTGGAAAGCCGTTCATTTCCATCTCATCCACCCAGTCTCCACCATGCCAGCGGTCGAATCCGATTTTCCAGAAGGTTACCTGGTACTTCTCCGCCAGTTCGATGAACCACTGAGTCACATCGGATTTTCGTACCATCGGCCCATCACATACCTGCAACAGCTGCCGGTTCATGGCATCCGGTGCATTCGTTTCTGTGAAGGACAGATAGGCCATCTTGTCCGCTTTGCTGTTCTGCTCGATGCGACCGGCCGGAACGAAGTACCGTTGAATCAGGTTCAGCTTTCCATTTATCGGAATGATGGCCGATGCGCAGCAAAGGTCAGTTGTTTCCGCAAGGTCGACTCCTCCGACCGCATAGCAGTTTGTGTACTCTTTTTCCTGAATGTCTCCGGCGCACTGGTCAATCGTCTGCAGGTCGAAAAAAATGGCGGATGAATTGCTGGCCCGGTTCAAGTGTTTGGCCAGGAATGACGGCCACTGTGCCGGGTCCGACTTTGCTTTCACATATTCGTTACGCAGATAATCTATCGTCGGCCGATCTCCCAGACCCGGATTCGCTTTTCCCCAACAGCTTTCATCATTCGGATCATCGTCATCGTCGATTTCGAATATCATCGGGAACAATCGCATGGCCAGATCCAATTCGGTCAGCACTTTCTTGCACCGGTCATACACACTGTCGAAAATGCTTTCCCGCGTGAACCCGTTCGTCGAGATGATGATTCCCATGGGCTGTTCCCGTGCGCCGGTGGCTGACGAGAAGACATCATATGTGTTGCGGTCCTTGATGGCATGGCACTCATCGATGATGAACGCATGCGGATTCAAACCGTCCTTCGTCTGACTGTTTCGGTCACCGGCTTTCATGTAGGAACGGCTGTCTGCATGTACCAGGCGATGGCCAGAAGTGTCTTTCCTCCGTCTGAGATGTTCCCGCAGCACTGGACTGTCATCTGCAAAGTCGACGGCATTCTGCCAAACGATTTCAGCCTGAGCCTTCACGGTTGCGAGACACCAGACCTGAGCGGCTGGCTCCCGATCCGCGCATGTGAAGTACAAACCCAGCGCAGAAATGAAAACTGACTTTCCCCATTTTCTGGCGACAATCAGGACCATCTCTCGGAAGAACCGGATCCAGCGTCCATCGTCATTCTTTACTTTGATGCCCAGCACACAAGCCGCGATATACTTTTGTTCACGGGTTAGCTCCAAGGGAAGCCCGGCCCACTTGCCTTCCTTGTGACGGAGCAGCTTGCAGAACGTTTCGAAGGCATCGACATCAATCGGGTCGAACAGGATGTTCTTCTGCTTCAGGAGTTTCTCGACCAGGAGACGCAGCTGTCGCACCGCCCGGCTATGTTTCTGCGGTTCAGCGTCGACATATCCGTGCCATAGCCGGATATACTCCGGCATCTTCATGTTCTCGGCCTCGCAATCAACGTGCTCAGCGCATCGTATCCCTTCCTGGGCGGCGGGATGCTTTCCAAAATGCTGTGTATCTTGACCATGATCTCGTGGCACAGCTTTGAATACAACTTGTATTCCTTTATCACAGGGCTGATGACCAGATTGGTGGCACCGGCCTTGTTTGTGTACTCATCTGTCGGCTTGGTTTCTTTCGTGTACTCCGTGTACAGGGCATCCCTGATGTTCTCGACGCGTTCCAACTCATCGAGGAGGCCGTCAAGGATTGTCCTGGTCTCCATCGACACCTCATCCGCACGCTTGTTCAGCTGCGTCCGCAGTTTCTTTGACGTTGCCGTGCTCTTCGCCATGGTACCCCCCTCTAGTGCGTGCCCCCGTGGAGAAATTGAAGCTCCCTTGTCTCGGTATCCCAAAATTCGTTCAAAAGTCACCCCCCGGGGGGGTTGTGAATGCTTGAAGCCCTATCGACCGGTCATGGGTATCGTTGTGACAATCAGAGCAGAGCAGTTCGAGGTTGGATGGGTTGAATGCGATGCTCCAGTCCGTCTTGTTCTCTTCAGTCAGTGCTATCTTGTGATGTACTTCCTTGCCTGCCCTGACTTTGCCGTTGCGCTTGCAGCGTTCACACAGTCCATATGCCCTGGAGATGATGTATCTCCTGACTTGTTTCCATTCTCTTGATGCATATACATCAGGGAATCGTGCCATGCTTTTGTTCCCCTCTGTCATGCGCCACGTGTGTGCACCTGTTTTGTTGCTTGTGTTGGACGCTGGGGACATTGTGTCAAATACGCTTTGTGTTACTCAACATGGCTAATGATGCTCGTTTCGCTTATACTCACATTTTCGAGTTTGTTTGTTTTTCAATATGTCAAACTGTACTTAAAATATACGAAATTTCTTCATCTTTAAGCCTATTTCCTCTTGGTTAATGCCTATGTATCGAAGGGTTATTGATTGGTTGGAATGATTGAATATGTTCATCAATATCACTATATCGCGGTATTCCTTGTAAAAGTGATATCCGAATGTTTTCCTCATGGTATGGCATCCGATGTTCTCCAGTTTGAAGTGTGCTGCCATTTTATTGAGAATGTTGTAGGCCTGCTGCCTGGTGATGGGTTTGTTGTATCCTTCTCGGCTGCGAATCAAATATTCTTCCGGATCACGGTCAGAACAATACTTCGCAAGGCATGCCCTCAAAGGTGGTGCAATTTCAATGGTTGTTTGCTTGCCTGTTTTTGTTTCCCGAAGTGTCAGGCACTTCTTATCCTTCACTGCAGATATCCGGTTTTTCACAAGATCGGATATCCGAAGGCCTGAGTATATGCCCATCATCCAAAGAACATGATTCCGTTCACATAGTTCAGGATCATCGGCACTGGATTTTTTCATCCAGTCAGCAATTTCCCTCACCAGACCTTCGTCTCTGATTGGTTCAACTATGTTCATTTACTCACCACCCGCTTCAAAAGGAGAAAACAAAAAGCGGAGGCATTGCCGTCCGCTCGATGATTTTCGATGATTTGAATATAACACATAGTTTTGTGCACTTGTGTGCACTCTTTTAAAATGCAACCGAATTTATTTGGTCTTGAAGTTTCGAAATTGCCTTCTGATAGATTTTTTCTGCTCCGCGCCTGCTGTAGTGAATAACCTGGCATACGGAATCCCAGGTGCTCTCTTGGAAACAACGGAGTTCAATGATACGGCGTTCAACCGATGACAATAAATCCATGTCCGCCCATATCCTCTCGAACATCTTTTGCTGTTCAATCAGATAATTGATTTTCCCGATGTAAAAATCTTCTCGCTCAGCAAACCTATCAATCAGCTTTATGACCGCTTTTTCCACACTACTCGGATTCTCCTCCGGTGTAGCATTTCGAGGCATATCCGTTATGTTCTGCGCGCCCAAGGTGCAGTACGACTCATCTTTGCACATAATCAAGTTGTTCAGTTCCCGATTCAGTCTCATTATTTCTTCACCCATAGACGGATATTCCCGAAGAAACCGTTCAGCATTCATCATTTGTCCTCCCAAGTCGCTTTTGATGAACCACCTTTTGAAAAAAGAACGGGCGCGGCAGCCCGCCGAGTGTGCTGTATCCGTTGGAATTGCTGACCGCCTATAAGGCCAGTTCATCCTGCAAACGCTCCCCGGTAACCGCTTCCCGGATCGTCGCGATATTGCCAACCTGGGTCATTTCTTCTTCATCCACCACAGAACCGCAAAAATCAGCGGGATGCATGAACCCATGACGATATGTACAAACCTGATTTCGCATGCCAGCCTTCCATTCCATAGGACCGCAATCCAAACGGTATCAAGCCATTTCAGCAGCATCGTTACCTCACAAGTTCCCCAAATTGCGTATTAACATCCTATACTTACAAACCCGCAGTCATTGCAAATAACCTGTGCCTTGGGCCAGTTTGCACTCCACAGTTCAACCTCTTTGTCCCGAAACGTGGTCTTATTGATTCTGTGGGCGTGGTCAGCATCTATGGATACCGTCAAATCAACATGGATTCGTATGTTTGTTCCGTCACATTTCTGGCAATACATTTTCATCATCTGCCTCACAATCGAATCATTCTGGTTCTTAAAAATCTTTTTATTTATTTTGGTTTTGGGTGTTGACAATCAAACTTGGAAACGGTATACTTAAACCAAGATAACAAATTGCCCGAGGGCAGAAGGAGAAAATCATGAAAACATATCAATGGACAACAGACTCTGGAAAAACCATCGAACTCAGGGCGCGTTGTGTTGTGACGATGGCTGATGATATCCGCGACCTGGACGGTGACAAACTCGACATGGGCCGGAAACAGTCGACAGAAGCCATGTTGGAAATGTTTGTAGACGGAATCAAAACCGACTCTTGCTGGAATACCGCATTTTGGCGCACCATCTCCATCACAAAAATGCCAGGCTACAAAAAGATTTGGGGAATCGAAAAGGTTGCATTTACTGATGATCGCGCCGTTGAGATTGATGCTTTTTTGAAAAGCGTTATTGCCGAAGGAACCGAACCCGCTGTTGTTGAGACACAAACCGCCGATGCCGAAGCCGACAAGGCTGAGAAAATCGAATCGGCCAAGTCTGTCATCACCGAATCCAAAACCACAATCTGCAACCCCGACGGAACACTGATGACTCGCGCACAGGCATCCGCCTGGAAACACCGTTACAACCAAATCAATAACGAGGGCGGGGAAGGATTTGTACCTGTTATCGTAACTGTTGAGGATGTCGCGCTGGCAAATAGCATACTCGGCCAATAATTTATGAGTGAGCCAGCCGGGGCCTTGTACTGGCGTTGGAGGGTATATGGACGACAAATTGACGGCTGCTGATGATGCAATGCTTGACATGATCGTTGGCTACACACGCGCAACCAGAGATACCGCGGAGGGTGTAGCTGGATGGGGTGGTCCACGTCCAAACTCAGGGAGGCCGTCCACGGGGCGGAAGAAAAAGACCTTTTATGTCACAGACGACGAAGCTGATTTGATTACAAAATACCTTGACTCTCTCCGCAAGTAACATACTGTTCCTTTCCGGCCGCTGTGCATCCGCATGGCGGCCTTTTTCTGCGTTACGGTAGTGACATTTATGTCGGTACCTGGTGTCAGTCCGGGTCTGCCATCCATTCCGCTTGGCACTCTCCGATCGTCACGGCTGCTCCGGTGATGGACTCGGTCGCTTCCCGCTTCTTCAGGCCATCAAGGTATGTGTTCAAGTCAAAGGGTTTGTATCCCCCGGCTTTCCTTGCGGCTTCAACCTCGATGGCGATGGCCTCATTCTCCATGCGTTCATGCGTAATGAATTCTGCGGTGGATGTGTTTTCAAATACCAGATTGAAACGGTCCCGTGGCGGATAAGCAATGTTGTTGCAATCGTCAATAAGCAACAGTGTACCGTCCTCATGCAATGCAAACCCGTCGATGTCATGTGACATAAGATGGCTTGCCCACGCTTCGGTTGACGCTATCAGGTATGTGTCAGCCAGTTTGTGGGTCAGCGTGTCTATCACATCGAATATCATGGCTTGTCCTCCTTCGTCATGGCCTCGGCATCGTCCAGCAAGTCATCTATCCCGGGAGAACAATACCCGGTTCTCGCTGACCCCAATTCATCTGCCAACCTTCGCACCATGTCGTGAGCGTTTCTAAGGTTTATGTCTGCAACCTTCAGTCCAACACGGAGCGCATCCAGATCGTCGTGCATGGCAAGCAATGCTTCTCCAGCCGATTTGCTGACTTTAACGCCATCCGCTCCACACCATCTATTCACCTTGCAGTTAGCACATATCATCGTGGGGCATCGGTTCTGTACCATTGCTTCTGCCTGTTCCCTTGTCGGGTATCCCTGTTCCATCAGTGTTCCTCCTCGCTCGTCTTTATC
>Ga0316608_1000477_pt1 | contig 18891 bp, 17 predicted proteins | sample MIS2016152B_MG_FD_207673 | JGI IMG/M metagenome (GOLD analysis project Ga0316608, IMG submission 207673) | Microbial mat bacterial communities from Middle Island sinkhole, Lake Huron, Michigan, United States - MIS.2016.152B | ecosystem: Environmental > Aquatic > Freshwater > Lake > Sediment...
CCACGGGGATCGGCAACTAGCAACACACTCTTCTGATCTAAGCCCCAATAACTTTTGACAGCCAAACCGGGCGTGCGATCGTAATGAGTCAGCACTCGCAGCTTCCAGCCAGTTTCTGCCTCAAATTCAGTTAAATTTTTTGCCAATCCCTGTTCTTCAATGTCCGTGAGGGCTTTAGCTAAGTCAATGATTGGGGTTTGAGTTGACGGCAACAAATCGGGATTATTGAAAGCGAGTACCGGTTGGGCGATCGCCCAAACCGACAAAGCCAGGAAAAATGCAGCAGCAGAGGCTAGAAATTTGCGCGAAAAAAATTGTGACATAGGAACTTCTAATCTGGGTCTCAATGGTGAATGCTAGCTGGCGGTCTTAACCAGAGGATCAGAGAAAACTCATATTTCTTTACAATTATTTACTTTACAGGAAGGCGAGAGCAAGGGGAAGGGGAAGGGCCAGGAAAGTTTGGAAGAGCGAAGGGGCTGACAATTAACTGTAGAGGCCGCGGTACGATGGGGGCCCAGCAACCGGGTTTTTTTACGAGAATACTTCACTGTGAGCAGCAGATTAGGTAAAAAACCCGGTTTCTTTGGTAGGAGTGCGTCCAGGATGGTAAAAAAGAGAGACCGTATGTGCGATCGGTTATCAGAAAACTGGGTTGAAAACCCCGTCCTTATAGGACGGCTTTAATTGTAAAACTTTGTTGTAATATCAGCTATTTTGTGCCAATTAGGGTAGTATAAGTTAGGAGGTAAGGAAATGCTAGTTTTTGAGTTCAAAACCTACGGAAAATCCAGCCAATTCACAGCAGTAGATGAAGCAATTCGTACAGCCCAATTTGTCAGAAATAGCTGTTTACGCTATTGGATGGACAACCAGAAAGTAGACAAGTACGATTTGAACAAATACTGCGCGGTATTGGCTGGTGAATTTCAGTTTGCTGATGAACTTAACTCTCAAGCAAGACAAGCCAGCGCCGAACGAGCATGGTCTGCTATCTCCCGATTCTACGACAACTGCAAAAAGGCCATTCCTGGCAAAAAGGGATATCCACAATTCCAGAAATATTGTCGCTCTGTTGAGTATAAATCAACTGGATGGAAATTGGCTTCCGATCGTAAATCAATCAAGTTTACCGACAAGAAAGGAATTGGGAAATTAAAGCTCAAAGGAACGCGCGACTTAAACTTTTACCAAATTAGCCAAATAAAACGGGTTCGACTGGTCAGGCGGGCTTCGGGTGTATACGTTCAATTTTGCATAGATGTTAATAGAAAAGAAAACACAGAACCTTCTGGAAATACCATTGGCTTAGATGTTGGATTGAAGGAGTATTATACCGATTCAAACGGGCTAATGGTTGAAAATCCCAAGTTCCTCCGTCAAGGTGAAAAAGTCCTGAAGCGGTGTCACCGTCGAACATCAAGAAAAGTAAAAGGTTCAAAAAATAGAGGCAAGTCTAGACAGATTTTAGGTAAACGCCATCTCAAAATAAGTAGGCAGCGCAAAGACCATGCAATCCAACTTGCACGGTGCGTAGTTCAGTCAAACGACTTGATAGCTTAGGTCGATTTGAGGATTAAAAATATGGTGAAAAATCACTGTTTGGCTAAGTCTATTAACGATGCTTCTTGGTATCAGTTCCGTGTCTGGATTGAATACTTTGGCAAAGTATTTGAGAAAGTAACGGTTGCGGTAAATCCGCAGTACACCAGCCAAGAATGCTCTAGTTGCGGTGAAATTGTCAAGAAAACGCTATCCACAAGAACTCACGTTTGTCAATGTGGTTGTGTGATGGATAGAGATGAAAACGCAGCTAGAAATATCCTGAGTCGAGGATTAGGTACGGTAGGGCATACCGGAACCCTTGCATTAAATGCAAGCAACGCTTTGGGAGAATCGACCTCTACTCTAACTGGAGAAATCCTGTCTGAGCAAGTTGGCTCGTAGATCAAAGAATCCCCATGCCTTCAGGCTGGGGAGTGTCAATTAAGTATTTTCCTGCCTGATTTAAGTTACTTTCATCAAGACTTAGCATAAGTTTAACAACTCTCAGTAAATATGCGGAAATCCAACTGACTCGCAGCAGCAGCAGCAAAGACTCTGAAAATCAGTATTTTCCCGAATTTACTTAGAATCGAGTCTAGCCGATAACAATGAGTAGCCACTCAATAATGATTTAAAAGAAATTACCCATTTTTTAAGGAGTGCTCAGAGTGCCTTTAACAGACCCGATTAGAGAACCTTTAACAGAAGTGGAATCCTTAATTCCCGGAATGGCCCCAGCTTTCGCCCCACAACTGCCGGGAATTCAAACTAACAAAACCTTATTATATCAAACTTCGGGCGAATCATCAAACTCCGAAAAACTTAACTTAATAGAACCCGCAAGCCAGCCCAAAGACGAATTCAGTCGAGCAAAGGCTGATGCTTTTATTATTAACAAAGCCTCCGATATTAACGGCATTTCAGATTTGTAAGGGTTGACCTACTTAAATCCTCCAACTACAATAAATTTTCTTGGACACTGGTCAAAATTTCATACTCCCCTGTCAGTATTGTCAGAGGAGATAAAGGGATTGAAGGTGAAACCCGGGATGAAAACCCCATCTTCTCGAGTAATATCCCAGCACCGGCAAGGATCTTCGCCAAAACCCCCAATCTTAGCGCCTTGAAAATTAACTCTGATAAAATGAGTGCAAGTCAGGTTGCAACGACTCGTATTAACCCCTCTGAAATCACAGTCAAAAAACCTAGTGTATTCCAAATGACAACCAAAGAATTTGGCTTCTCTTAAGTTACAGTTCAAAAAATTAGCCCCCCTTAGCTCACACCTATACAAATTAAGCCCGCTCAAGTTAACATAATTAAATTGAGCTTCAGTCAGGTCGATATTTTGCAGTTCAACCCCGCTCAAATCAGCATACTCCAAAATGATGTTTTGAAAACCTCTCTCACTAGCAGCATAGCGCCTGAGCAATTCTTCTACAGTTATTCTTTCTTTTTCCATAACTCAACTCCTGTATCTATTTACACAATCAACAATAGCACTTTTTTTAATGCTCTATATCCCGACCGCATAACTCATGCAACGGCTTGGAGAAATCCTGATACTTGGAGAGTTACTCTCCTAGAACTCACAGGTATTCTTAACAAACGCAACCGAGAGGGCGATTATAATTTTAATTTTGACTTTCTGTCAAATCTGCCATAAAAACAGAGTCAGTTATCGCTCCAATTGCGTTACAATCTCCTGCAAAAACAGACTTACTCAGCTCTAAAGTTCGCGAACAATCACCCAAAGAAACCAACTCCAACGTTTCTAGATCAGCCGAAGAATTGCCAACAAAAAACGAGTCGATTATTCCCACAGCAATCAATTCGGGTACAGTCAAAAATGAGATCGCTTTCCCTGAAATAACAACAGAACTTGAAAGCGAACAATTGCCGACAAAAACCGATTCGCTAGCGACAGCAGAATTCACTGCTGATACAATCGAACTGGACATCGTTGTTTCCTTCACAGCAGCCGAATTAGAAACCGAAAAAACCCCGGCAGTTGCTGTTAATTCTCTCGAACCAGAACCGCTAATTTCCCACTCAAAATCTAGCGTAAAAACTGAACAGCATACTGGCGACATCCAAAGAAATACAAATCCCCCAACAAATCTATCAATAACAGCAGCAGCCAATTCACCCAGTGGCACTTTCCTTGTAGATGACCAAGGAAAAGTCAAATTTGACTATCAGTTTGACGGCTACTTTCAAGGCGAAGTCGGCATTTTTAGCCTGGCTGGAATGGAAGCATTTATACCCGGAACTCCTGAATTCATTGCCGAAGCACATCGTAGAGTTTTAAGCAATTCCACCGACGGACACGTTGTAATCAGCGACGCTATAGAAGGAGCCAAATTCACCGATGCGATGCCATTCGACGGGGACTGGGGCAGCGGCGAATATCAGAGTATCAAAACTTTCAATATGACACCTGGAGACACTTTTGCTGTCATGTTAGTCCCCAACGCTACAATACAATCATCCCTCCAATCCTCATATTCTGGAAATTGGTTCCCCGAAAACCGCCCCTTATTCAGTATCACCACAGCCAATCCCAACGATACCGCTCATCTGCTACAAATAGCCGACATTATCGGCACCGGCAACACCTTTGCCCTCGAAGATATGTCGGCCGCTAACTCAGACAGAGATTACAATGACCTAATCTTTAAAATTAGTGGCGCAACAGGAAACGCACCCCTGCTGGATACAGTCATCAACCCTGACAAAGAATGGCGCAATACAGCTTTAGGACAACAATTGCTCGCAGCAGCTAATCCCCCGAATTCTGACACAATCCGCCCGTTGTTTCACCGACAAACGCTCGGACTTATACAGAATTAGAAACAACTATTTCATTAGACAATCTTGCCACAGATGTAGAAGGCGACCCTCTGACAATTAGCGTCCTCAATCCAGTAAACGGCACAGTAATTTTCAATCCCTTAACTAACAAAGCATCGTTTAAACCAGCAATCGGCTTCTCTGGAATTGCCAGCTTTGATTTCCTTGCCAGCGACGCTTTTGGGAGTTCTATTCCCGCGCGGGTGAGTATCAATGTCAGCGATGTTCCGCTGCTGAATCTAGATTTTGTGAAGCGAAATCCCCGACTCAATGCAGGAGAAAATACGGAATTAGTTGTGCTCGGAGATTTTGCCGACCAAAAAGGTGTAGTGCTCCCAGATTCTTATCTAACTTACACTTCAATAAATCCAGAAGTAGCACCAATAGACGCAGCCGGGAAAGTGACAGGTTTAGTCAACGGTACTTCAGTTTTGAGCGCAATTCGAAATAACTTGCAAGCAGTAACAGCAGTGCGAGTAGGAAAATTGCCAGCCCCCACCAACGATGCAGAATTCAATGGATCACTAGCCGAGATTAACGGTTTGAATGTCTATCCCAAAGCAGTCACGATGACCGCCGGAATGGGACGCTCGCTTTTAGTAGAAATTGAAAATATCATCAAATCCCCCGATTTGAAATTCGGCTCAGTAGGAACTCGTTATTTCCCCGGAAACTCCAACTTATTACAAGTTAATTCAGACGGCATTATTACTGCAATAGAAGAAGGAGTTACTAACGTCACCGTCATTCACGGAGCAGCCGAACAAGTCGTGCCAGTACGAGTCTCCCTTCCTGCCGCCGCCGGAACAATTTTAGGAGTAAATGGCGGTGCAGTTACTGGGAGTGACGGTTCAATTGTAGTGGTGCCGAGGAATGTTCTTGCCGAAAATACAGCTATTAGCTTGACATCTCTAACCAGCAATGCTCTATCCCTACAACTTCCCGACGGTTTGCAGTTTGCCGGAGGCTTCAATTTAGACTTGGGCAACAACTCCTTGAAAATGCCCGCTCAATTAGCAATTCCAGCCCCCGTCGGCTTATCCCCCGGTACTGAAATTTTATTCATGCGAAAAGGTTCGCTGCCAGATGCTAACAATATTTATTCCCCAACTTGGCTGATTCAAGAATCCGGCTACGTCGATGCTTCGGGCACTATCCGAACCAATTCTCCACCCTTTAGTGGCATTTTGGAAAGTGGCGAATACGCAATGTTTGCATGGTCAACTCTGGGGTTAGTAGGAGCTCCAACACTGCAAGGGTTGCTCAATATCGCAACTTTAGATGCTGCGACAAAAACTGCTGGGGCACTCAACCTCTCAACTAATTTCGGTCTCCAAAGCACATTTTTAGCAGCAAATGCAGGTTTAATCGGTATCGCCGCTACCACCGGAGCCCAATTCGCCGCGACAATCTTGCTCCTTGCTTATTTGGCTAAATACCTGCAATCTGGATTGAAAGTTATAGCCATTCCACAAGTCGGTTTGCCTGTAGTCACTCCGGCGGGTGTCGAACTCTATCCAGAAGGGATTCCCAGCGTCACGGCGACTCTAAATATACCGACATTATTCCCAGCAGACCCCTTCGCACCTCCAGTGCTTCAATCCGCTGAATTTAAGTTGGAAAATGGCGAACCAACAGTCGTGCTGACAGGTAGCAATTTCCTGAATAACTCCAATGATTTGGGCGGTGAATTTGAGGATTTAACTGTCAGCTTCCGCGTCGGTGACAAAACTTATCCGGGCATTTTGATGCCGGATAAAAACACCGATTTGGGAGATAATCGCTACAGAATTGCCGTCAAAATTCCGATGACCGTACCCGTCGGCGAATCCAGTATTGTAGTGTCGAGGCGGCAGAAAAAGCGCTTCGGACTGGATACTGGAGATTACGAGATTGTCGAACTAGAAAGTGAAGAAAATATTCGTCTCGCTCCTACCTGCGTTGAATTGGCGCTGGTGACCGAACGCACGGGGGACAAAATCAACGTTATTAACCTCAAAGATGCTTTATCAACTGTTGAAACCCAGAACAGCGATAAATTAGCAGTTGCTATTAACATTCCTGTGGGTAATCCCAATACATCAGACCGACCGGAGTCGATCGCGGCTACTAACAATGCTACCCGCACGTGACTCTGCGCGACACCGGTCGAATGTCTGTGGTGGATTTGATGGCGCTGCGAGAGATAGATACTACTCCCGAAACGGCGACTGTCGATGCGATTGGCTTGCCCTCTCTTGCCAGACTAGCGACCAGAATCGACCGAACATCTACGTTCTCGACATTAACCCGAATTCGGCAACTTATCATACCGTTGTCCAAACAATTGCGATCGATTCTCCGTCGGGTTTGCAGCAGTTAACAATTAACAGCGATTCCCGCAAACTCTTTATAACTGCCTCCGATAGCAACATCCACGTTATCAACATCAACCCTCTTGACAAACCCACAAATTCGAGTTCTAATCCCCGCAAATGGCATCAGCAGATTGGCAAGATATTAACCCCAAACGGGGCAATGGGGATAACTACAACTTCTGACCCGTCGAAAATAACTTTTACCAGTGGTAACCCCACTACAGACGGCAGCGGTTTTGGCGTGTTGGAAATTACCAACAGCGACCCCCTGAGTTTTGTGGCGACGGCGCGCTACGCGAACTTGTCGCTGGGTGATAATTTGGATTACTTTGATGTCAATGAGGGAGTAGCTGTAACGGTAATGAAAGACGGGCGGTATGCGTTTGTTGCTGGCCGCAACTCCAGGGGCAACAACAACCCTACCGATGCACGTCAGGGTGGCAATATTGGGATTATTAAAAACCCCCTGGGGCCCAATCCTCAATTGGTGGCCGCAACTCGACCGATTCCTGGCAGCTTAACTAACAACCTAGCGCTTTCGAGCGACGGCAAATATTTGATTGCTTCCTATCCCACCTTCAATTTGGGAGGAAGTTCCTACGTTTTCGATGTTGAGGAAATGATTAAGGCTATAGAGAATCCGGGTAATTACAAGCTTGACGCCCGCGACAGGGGTGTGGGTAGCGTTGGTTTCGTGACTAACACTGAGCGAAATGCGACCCAAGCCGACCTCGCCCGCGTGCCTATTGATGATATCAACCCTCTGGTCAGTATTGCGACTGATTACGAAATTACAGGGGGAAATTGGATTAATAACTTTGCCTTCAGCGTACCAGAAGGCGCGAACCGCGCTCCCATTGGTATCGGCCCAAATCCTAAAGGTTTGGCAATAGCTTCTGTTAAAAACTGGCTGGAATTAGAGGGGCCGATTGGTACTAGCGAGAGTGAAAGCAATCCTCTAACTCCTACTTTTAAATTGGATTTGAAGGGTGACGGTGAAGAATGCGGTCTGACTGGTTTTAATCCCGATACTGATGTCAAGGAGGTCAATCTTTATGTGAGCGTTTTTCCGCAAGGGAAGGGCTTGTTGCCCGATGATAGGTGGGATGGGTTAAATTCGGCTGGCGACAAAGATTACAATCCGAATCGGGTTCTGACTGCTCAATGGAAGAATGGTACCTGGACTTGGAATGGAGGTACTAAGGCTGGTTCTTCTGAGGAGTTTACTCTTTCTAATGACCGAATGTTGACGGCGGGCCAGGAATATCATTGGGCTGTGGAAGCTGTGACGAACAAAAGGGAAAGAAAAGTTGTTACCGACAAGTTTAAGACTTTACTGCCGGCTCCGATTTCTGGTGGCAATACTTTCAGCAGCGTTACGGTGTTAACGCGAGGCTTAGAACCTCAATCTAATTTGATAGACCGCTCCCTGGATGGGAACAGCCGCCAGAAGCAACTGCATTTAACTCTGGCTTTACTGAGGCAGCCGCAGATGCCTTTTTTGCTTCACTGGTAGCTTTAAATCAAAGTTTGGAAAACACCCTTTTCAATTCACCTATGCACTTTCTTGGGTTTGGTCAGGGTACAGCGATCAACAATGAAATTGTCCAGCGTTTGGGGAGTTATTTTCCCCTCGCTGGTGGTATTAGCCTTGTAAACCGCGACCTCCAGATGACAACGATCGATCCTCATGATTTCGACCAAGATTACTTAGTAGGCTCCTTAAAAAGTTTCCGCGATCCAGAAGTGCGAATCTGGGAAAATGTTACCTATGCCGATAACTATTATCAAGACCTCCTCGCTCTGGATACACAGGGAACCAATACCCGTCCTGGGCGGCGAATTGCGGAGGCGGATTGGAATGTACACCTTGGTGGTTCTGATGGATCGAGCCGGATTGGATTTACTGAAAATAGCACGGATGGAAAGCCTCACGTGCAAGCTGTAACTTGGTATGGAGGAACAACTAACCTTAGCGGAAGTCAACTCCCCTCAAAGCATGGAGAGAGGATTTACCGTCGGCTTGGAGATCTGGAATTAGATAGTTCAGGCAATCCAATCACGCCTACGTGGTACACACCCGATCATACGAATGCTAATTTTACTCACGGTGAACAACGAGCTCCTTGGGAAGGTATCGGTACAGGCTGGTTTTACTCGGTACTGGGCGGTGGCTCTCAATTACGCCCCTATGATGTTAACGTAAGTAACCCTGTCCCCCTAACCGAGGACAACACCTACACAGACGAAACTATAGGTAACAAGATGCGAGGTGACTATGCAGTTCCCACCCTTTTCAATGGTAATTTTGACGCCAGCAAACGTTTTACATATCAGAGCGTTCCAGGCTGGTCTTTTTACAACTCTTTAACTGTATCCGACAATCCTAATGTGTCGCAAAGACATCTGCACGAACGGGATGAGATTGATACCTTCTTAACCGAAGAGCAAAGAATATTAAACTACGGTTTGGCCGGACAAAACAATACCTTGAAGATGGGAGGTACTGATGGAGTTAAAGAAATAATTCATAATCTCTTTCTTGTCCCCGATCAAAACAGCTTACACGATAGTTTGAAGTTCAACCTGCACGTACCCGAAGACCAACTCGGTGCGGGAAGAAAAATTACGGTTTCTCTGCGAGCAGACGTAGCTGGTTACGAACAGTTTAGGTCAATAGGAACTATCAATTTAGAGCTAATATCGGCACTATAAACAGGTAGTATTTGCTCGAGCTTAATCTTCCACTGTTTTTACGCGGGGTATCGAACCAGAAAATACGGCTAATCCCGAAGGAGGGTCAAATCCAACATTTATTGACCCTCTATCACTTTTGAAGAATATATGTTAGGACCAATGATGACTTCTCCGTTTTGTAAAGTTGTATTGCGAAACAAGCCAGTCTGAGTGAAAAAAATCTTAGCTCCAGCGTGAGTTTTGATAATACACTCGAAGCTGGTATGCGGGGAGATTATGCGGTTCCTACTCTGTTTAATGGGAATTTTGACCAGTTTATTCCGAATAAGAGTGAGCCGGAAAAGTTTGGTCGAAATGCTATTTCTCAGGAAATCCCTGGGTGGTCTTTTCATAATAGTGCCACATCTACGTTTGCAGACCCCACGAAGCATTTAGTAGATTGGAAAGCCATCACCTCGCTGAATACTCCTTACACTTATCTTAATGGAAAGCAAGTCCCAGGAACCTCTTTCTTAGATCGAATGGGCATCAATAGCGATCCTAGCTTCTCTAACTATGCTCTGGAATTAAAGGGTGGTGACAGAATTACGCATAACCGCTTTGTTGTACCCGATTGGGGTGCATTGCGGTTCAATATTCACCTTCCTCAAGAAGCTGCCAATAAACATAATAAACTTAAAGTTACTCTCAAAGATGTAGCTTCTGGTGAAGAGATAACCGCAACTATTCTTCTCGATGAAGCTAATTTCACAACAGACAAATTCTACTACCCAACTCTCGAAAAAGATGCTAACCGAAAACTTGGTTATGCGACTAGAGGATTTGAAACGTTTAATGTATTTGACACTTTCTATCAAGGATTAGAGCAACAAAAAGAATTAGATAAGTTCCGAGGTAAAACAGCGACGCTAAAATTTGAATTGGAAGGTGGCGATCCGGTTTACTTGGATGATGTCTTTTTCAAGAGTAGTTATCTCAAATTTGGCGAACCGAAACCAAAGGATGGCAGTAGTCCAGCACGGTATAGCGGTGCTGCTGATGATGGGAATCTTTATAAAGACAACTTGCTGCTTGAAAAACCGCAGTATACTCTGTCTTACAACGGTACTGGAAACATATCTAACTGGGCGAGTTTCCAGATCGATAAATCATCGATATTTTTGGACGGAGAGCAAAATCCTACTGAGCGATCTTTTATTATAGATAAAAGCCTTCCACCCAATTTTAATCGGGTAAGTAGTAATGATTACGATAACGCAGTATTTTTGGGTTACATTCAAGGTCATCAAACACCTTTAGCGTCTCGCAGCATTACGATAAAAGACAAGAGATTTGTCAATCTGATGACGAATATTGTTCCACAGCAGACGAAACATAATAGCACAAGTTTTTGGGAGAAATTTGAAAACTACGGGCAAGATTTTGCCAAGGAAGGTAAAGAAGTTTATGTAATTAATGGCATTGACGGAATTAAGGATAGTTTTGATGCGGGCGGTAAAGCTATTCAAATTCCTGCTAATTTGTGGAAAGTAATGCTGGTTTTGGATAAGCCTGGTGCAGACCCCAGCACAACTCCCGTATATGCCGTTGGTTTTTATTATCCAAATCAAGACCCTGGTAACATTGCCACAAAGTGGAGAAATAAGGATTGGAGTAAGATAGAGGATCGCACTCAACGTCCTGTCTGGTCTCTTGAAGAAATAGAAACCAAGATCGGCTACGATCTATTCCCTCTTCTTCCTCAAGAAATCAAAAAAGATATCAAAGATATCAAGTACATTTTTCCAAAGCAAAAATCTATTGGAGATACTTGGGATAGCCTTCCTTGGAAATCAAATCCACCGCCACCTCCAGAAGACCCTACAGATCCAGAAGAGGAATCTGAGGAACTTGAGAGTGAATAATTGATAGAGGTTTTCCGATGAGTGTAATCTACTAAAAAACCAGGCTTCTCCAAGAAGCCTGATTTTTTATCCCCACTTTGTATTGTCTGGAACTGAAAACTTTTATATTAGCTCATTGGATTGTTCAGGCATACAATTATCATTGCGGATGCTACCATCTGGCATGATAGTCTTACATAAGATAGCTTCTTCAAACCCTTTTCCCATGAGCCTAACCTTCTTTGCCATCAGACTAGGTTCTGGCTGAACTCCCATCAGATTAGCGTGACTGAGATTTGAACCATCAAACGATGTTTCATCCATAATTGCACCACTAAAGTTAGCTCCAGTAAGATCGGAATTTTCAAACCCTGTTTGATGCAGCTTGGTGTTACTTAGATTCGCGCCAATTAGAGTTGCTTTGTCAAAACCAGCTTCACCGAGGTCTGCATCGCTGAGGTCGGCTCCAGTGAGGTTAGTATTTTCACAGTTGAGCCTAGATAAAAAACCATTTTTCAAATTAGCTCCACTGAGGTTGGCATCAGTCGCGTCAGCATAGTGCAAAGTTGCATTTTCCAAGCAGGCATTACTTAGATTGGCTCCACTCAAGTCAGCCCCTTCCAACCAAGCTTCTTTCAAGTTAGCACCACTAAAATTAGCATTAATCAACTGTGCACCATCCAAGTGAGCCTCGCTCAAGTTAGCATTGCTCAAGTTAGCGTCGCTCAAGTCAATACAATTCAAGTTAGCATTGCTCAAGTTAGCACCACTCAAGTTAGCATTAATCAAGTCAGCATAACTAAAGTTAGCATTAATCAGATTGGCATTGGCGAGACTGATATCAAGGAGATTTGCCTTGTTCAAATCGACACCGCTCAAATCAACCCCAGCAAAATCTCTTTCTCCTCTGGCATACCGTTCGAGCAATTCTTCAGCATTCATCACTTTAATCCTTAATTTGTAACGGTCAACCCCCAACCGCCAACTGACTAAAACTGTTTAGGCGCTACCCCGTCGCACAAACGCCGATCGCGATCGCTCACATTAGGATTAGTCCTCAGATAATCGCCCACCCAATCGCAGCCCCTCACCAGCAAATCGTCAAGATCCAAATTCCACAAAATCACCGGATTATCCCTACCAGCAGAAGCCAGAACCTTCCCATCCGGGCTAAAACTCACACTCATCACACTGTCTTTATGTCCAGTCAAAGTTTTTAACAAAGTGCCGCTGCGACTCCACAATTTCACCTTGCGATCGTAACTACCCGAAGCAACCAACAAACCATCCGGGATCAAACTCACCTGAGTAATTCGATCGGCGTGTCCCTCAAAGGTTCTCAGCAGGCGCAGGCGGAGGTTTGAGCTTGCTGACATCTAGCGGGTGTTTGGGCTCAACAGCAGCCAGACTCCAGAGTTTGACAGTTCCATCCGCACTAACCGAAGCAAGAGTTTGACCGTCGGGGGAGTCTCCACTGTTTCCCCGCTCTCAAACTTTTGATCGTGGCGTCAAATTTGTTGTTGGAGAAATAAAGTGCTTCTGAAACTGCGGTTAGGGTGCTTATTTCGGCTCGCTGAGTTTGAGCCACAGCTAGCTGTTTTTGACCGACAGCCCGCCACCAAAAGTTTACGGCGGCGATGGTGGAAATGGTTAGTAGCAGTACGCCAATTACTGCTAATCCTAGCAGTTGTTTGAGAAAAGTATTGGCTCGGTAGAGTTGTACTTGACTCATGTTTTTGTCAGCTTCTGCTTTATGCAGTCTGGCTTCTAAGCCGAATCTTTGACGGCTCGGCCGCACTAGATAGTCGTGAACCAATTGATCGCCACGATCTTCGGGGGATTCCCGCAGTAGAAATAACAAACCATGACCGACTAAAATGTCTAAATTTAAGTCGAGGTTATCGGTTTTATTGGGTGATATTTCTGGGTGTTTTGCGATTTTTCGGTGTAGCGAAATTCGGCTGATTCTGCCGATAGCCGACAAATCGGTTTCCCCCTCATCTGCTGATTGCGGGCCTGTAACTAAGGAGATTTCGTGTTTGGTTTTAATTAGCCGAACTCCTCTTTCGTCTGTTAGGGAAAACAATATTTTCCCAGCTGCGTCTTCGTTAACCGGGCCGCAATCAGAGATTCCTCGTTCGAGCGATCGCTTAACTAATTCTGCTTTGGGATTTTCGCCCAACTGCTGGTATTGTGCTAGAGTCTTAATATTTTATTCTTGCAGTTGCGCTCCCACTACCTGCAATTCGATCGGTCGCACTTCTTGAAGATATTCTGCTAAATCTTTTACGAAAGCATCTATCAATTCTGGTTCTAAATAAAATTATGCCCGTTCTGTTAAGTGTCCGATCGCAGCCCGCGCGTCTTTAATGGAAAAACTTCGCAGTTGGTAGCGGATGCTTTTGTCGAGAATATTATTGTTGATAGCATCATCGAGATTGGGAAAGCGATCCCAGTCTAGCAAATAGTGCAAATCTGAGCGCAAGCACAGAATTACCTTGACAAAAGGTAGATTTAAGAATCCACGTAAAAATCGATCAAAAAGTTGCCTATGAGCCACTGATGTTGAAACAAAGAAAAATTATTAAAACTGGTAAAAAATCAGAATATTTGATAAATTGTTATGGCAATTTTAGCGCAATTTTTCTATCATAAAAGATGAAATTTCTTCGGTGCGGGCTGGTACTACCAGTCGATTATTTCCGTGAATTTACTGTACTATTTTGGCCCTGAATTTCCTGTATTCCTAGGCTTGTTTGTAGTACAGCGCGCCATTCAAAGCATTTGCCAATTCCCCCAGCCAATCAGTATAAACTTTGACTAATACGGGCCAAGTATCCCGTGCGGAGTGATATTTAAAGCTGGTACTAATCCAGCATTGACTAGAGAACTTTTGCTGTTCCGACCATCGGCCCGTGAATAATCGTTAATTTATGGTCGTCCAGGCTAATTCTTTCTAGCAGCTTTGAGATCTTTCTGGCGGGAGTGGTCATTTCCGCTGCAATTGCTGCTTGATTTTGGGCTGAGGGACTCGACGGGTTAACCGCTTGTCGCTGCTGCTGCAATTGACTGGCTCCGCTCAAAGCTCTAAATCCGTATTGATCTTCGATCGCACGCTGGGTTTTCTTAATCCGAAAAGCTTTAAGATACTCTCCCTGCTCGAAATAAACCGCTTGCAGTTCCGTCAAAATATCAATGTGCTGACAGGTTGGCAAGATTGTGATGCGGGTAGTCCGCTGCAAAGACTCAAGGATTTTGCACTGCAAGTACAATCAGCAAAATCAATATAGTATGGATAATCTGCTGGGTCGCCCGCGACGACGGTCTTGGTGGGGCGTGCAGGCTTTATAGAATCTGTCTAATTCCAGTGCGATCGCGGTCGCCGACAATAGGGTTAAAAAAGTTAATCGAAAGTTTAAACTTTCGATTAACTTTAATTTGACTTGTAGCATTTTGCCCTGTGGGGTAATACCCTAAACACCCAAACAACATTTTATCGGTAATGGGGTTGCGGTTCGGCGGTAAGGGGAAGGAAGAAGAAAGATACAGGAAAAAGGGTGGCGGGAAAAATTATCCCCCTGCGGCGGGAAATTTATGTGCTTAGTAGCTTAGCAGGAGCAGTGATCTTACTGATTTAGGGAGCGGTTTGGGTAATTTTGCGGGTATCCTGGTTAAATGGTAGGGGAAACGGGGGGGCTGGTGGAGAGAGATTAAATAGTTGTAATTTGCAAAAAATTGATAATTACTAAATTGAAGAGAGATAAATGGCTAGTTTTGGAGCGGTTTCTCAAACAGAGTTAGGGCGCAGACGTCAACAGTTGCGGCGGCAGAGGCGCTTGAGATTAGCGACAGTTGTGTGGCAGATGGTGGCAGTGAGTGCAATGGCTGGGGGTTTGCTGTGGTGGATTGCCCAGCCGGCTTGGTTGATAGCCCGATCGGAACAAGTGAAGGTGGAGGGCAATCAGTGGCTGTCAGACAAGGCGGTGCGGTCTTTGGTGCCACTATCTTACCCGCAGTCGCTGTGGGGGATTGAACCGCAAGTGCTCGCTAAAAAGCTGGAGTCGATCGGCCCTATAGCGAAAGCGAAGGTGACTCGCAACCTATTTCCGCCGAGTTTGACGGTAGAAGTGACAGAACGGCGGCCGGTAGCGGTGGCGCAGCCTGTGGCGGTGCCTGGTCGGAATAGTGACAAGCAAAAAGTGGGTTGGCTGGACGATCGGGGAGGTTGGATGCCGTCAGAGAGCTATACTGCTGCTGTGCGATCGTCAAACACCTCGATCGGGGCCAACAGCAGTCAGGGTTCTGGGTCCTTTCGTGCTTTGCCAACTTTAAAAGTCATAGGATCTTTAGAACTTTATCGCGCCTCTTGGCCAGAATTTTACCAAGGACTCAGGGGTTTGGCGGTGAAAGTGTTTGAGATAGATTGGCAAAACCCGAACAACTTGATCCTGAAAACAGAACTCGGTACTGTACACCTAGGGCCGTACAGTTCAAGGACAGCCTCGCAACTTAAGGTTTTAGACCGAATGCGACAATTGCCAAAACAGCTAGATTCAAGCAAAATTGCATACATTGACTTAAAAAATCCTGCTTCCCCGATCGTCCACCTGCCGGAACTCCCCGGTAGTTCCGAGAGTTCAGAGCCCGCACCAACTCGTGGGGACAATTGATCCTGTGTCCAGCTAGCTCCCTCCTAGTTGCTAGGCAAGATCGAAGATTGCTAACATTGAGCCTCGCTCCTGTTAGTTTTTCGCGCAACTTAGCCTATAGTTGAGTGTGAATTGGCGATACGTTAACAAGCTGTAATCTACCATCCCCGACTATAATGACGCTTAATAATAGACAGGGGTCTGGCCTTGACAGTCCCCATTCGGAAGAACCAAGAAAATTTCCGCTGGTCCTCGATTCCGCCAATCCCTTTAGACGCAAGTCTGATTATGTAAATGTAGATAGTATTGATATCGATCCTATGGTCAATCCCAAAGACATCATGCCCAGTAGTGCAGCCAAAATCAAAGTAATTGGCGTCGGCGGGGGTGGGGGCAACGCCGTTAACCGCATGATTGCTAGCGAGGTTTCTGGCGTAGAGTTTTGGTGCGTGAATACCGATTCCCAAGCTCTAGTTCTATCAAATGCTCCTAAACGCTTGCAAGTCGGACAGAAGTTGACAAGGGGTTTGGGAGCAGGAGGCAATCCGGCGATCGGTCAAAAGGCTGCTGAGGAATCTCGCGATGAAATTGCGAATGCTTTGAATCACGCGGATTTGGTGTTTATCACGGCCGGCATGGGCGGCGGCACCGGCACGGGTGCGGCTCCGATTGTGGCCGAAGTGGCAAAGGAAATGGGCGCTTTGACGGTGGGCATCGTAACGCGGCCTTTTACTTTTGAAGGGCGGCGGCGCACCAGTCAAGCAGAAGAAGGGATCGCGGCTTTGCAAAGTCGGGTGGATACGCTGATCGTGATTCCGAACGACAAGCTGTTGTCGGTGATTTCCGAACAAATGCCAGTGCAAGAAGCTTTCCGAGTTGCTGACGATATCCTGCGCCAAGGGGTTCAGGGTATTTCTGACATTATTACGATTCCCGGTTTGGTGAATGTTGACTTTGCTGACGTGCGGGCGATCATGGCGGATGCGGGTTCGGCTTTGATGGGGATTGGCGTGGGTTCTGGGAAGTCGCGGGCTAGGGAAGCGGCGATGCAGGCGATTTCTTCGCCTCTGCTGGAGGCTTCGTCGATCGAGGGCGCTAGAGGTGTGGTGTTTAACATTACTGGCGGTACTGACATGACGCTGCACGAGGTGAATGCGGCGGCTGAGACGATTTACGAGGTGGTCGATCCGAATGCCAATATTATTTTTGGAGCCGTGATTGACGAGCGACTTCAGGGCGAAATTAAGATCACAGTAATCGCTACTGGTTTTTCGGGGGAAATTCCGTCGCCTCCGGCTGCATCGCGCACGCAAAATGCTAATGCTCCTTGGCGGGCTGCAACAGTGCCGCAGCCGCAGGCTTCTCCGTCGCCGAGCCAGGAAGTTAAGCCGAAACAGGATTTGGGCTTGGATATTCCTGATTTTCTGCGCAACCGACGCCCGCCCAGATAATTTGGGATTTGGGATTTGGGATTTTGGAGAGAATCTAAAATCTCAAATCTGAAATCTTAAATTTCTAGGGTTTGTCCGGGTTCGGGTTCGAGAAGTTGGGTGTCAAGTCCCGATTTGGCGAGTAAATCGCGAAATTCGGGGATGCTGCCGATCGATCGCACAAACATCGGTAAAATGCCAGTGGCTCGGATGTCTCCCGTGGTTGTAGGTACAAAAAACCGAGGTTTTAGGGTTTGGGCGAGGCTGAGGGCTTGAGATGGGCCCATGATGATTTGTCCGAGGAAGGGGAAGATTTGACCAATGACGGGGGCGATCGCGACGTCTACTGTATCTATTTTCTGTTTAACTTTTGCTAAGGGCGGCAAGTGCGGTTCGTAGTAAAGTGTTTCGCCGCTGGTTAAGTCTTTAAGCAAATAGCCGTTTTCTTCCTGTCCGGGCTGGATTTCGGCTCCAGGTACGGCGGTAATTTGTAACTTTTCTTGATAATTAAACTCTTGCCAATTTGCCAAAGATGTGATATTGGAGTAGCCTAAACTGCTGAGGACTTTGGCGGCGGTGGGGGAGGCGATCGCAGGAATTGTGCGATCGAGCCGTTCGAGAGTAGGTTTGTGACAGTGATCGTCTAATCCTTGGGAAATGAGCAAAAGGTCGATCGGCGGTAATGTGGTTGGAGTGAAAGCAACAGGGGTGTTGTGGTAGGCGGTGAACAGCCAGGGTTGACCGTAAAATACGAGGGGATCGACTAGCCAGGGATCGACGAGGATAGTTTGGCCGGCAATTTGGAAGATCCAAGAGTTGAGGTCGATGCGGGTGAGTTTCACGGCTGTTTGAAATAATTCTTGACAATTGGTTTAATCATAGCTAATTTGGTTTGGGAATTTTAACCGCAGATGAGGGCGGAGGAGGGCGGATGAAAGCGGTTCGTTTAATTTCTTAATTTTTCCGGCGCTAGGGCGATCGCAATGAAATTTTCTATTTTTTTAAGATTCGGATCGCCAGCTAAATAACCGATACCACGGTGCAAGTGGAGGCGAAACTGTTTAGCTAGAGTATCTTTTTCTGTTCCTAAATTATCTTGATAACAGCGTTGCTTAAGAGCAATTATCAAGATATCAGCCATGTCGCCGCCAAAAACATCCCAAGTTAATTCGACATTGCTGTCGCTGGGAATCGGTACTGGGGAGGGGATGCTGGGTTCGGCGAGCGATCGGCAAAAACCCCAGCGGCAGAGGATATTCCACTGGTCAATTTTGGTAAAGCGTCTGAGTTTTAATAGTTGGTCTTTGCCTGTTTGGGAGAGGCGGATGCGATCGACTGGTGGTTCCATGAGTTGATGATTTTTTTTACCGCAGATGTCGGCAGATTAACGCTGATTAACGCAGATGATAACATGAGCTTGTATCTGCGGTTGAGAAGTTGTTGATGATTTTTTTTACCGCAGATGTCGGCAGATTAA
>Ga0316608_1000478_pt1 | contig 18854 bp, 19 predicted proteins | sample MIS2016152B_MG_FD_207673 | JGI IMG/M metagenome (GOLD analysis project Ga0316608, IMG submission 207673) | Microbial mat bacterial communities from Middle Island sinkhole, Lake Huron, Michigan, United States - MIS.2016.152B | ecosystem: Environmental > Aquatic > Freshwater > Lake > Sediment...
TTGTCAAAAAAAAGAAAAAAAATGATATAATTTGAAAATAAATATAGCTGAAAAATTTGAAAAATTGAAAAAAATCAAAACTCGAAAAATATATTTTCCGAGTTTATGGATGGACTCTAATTATACTTTTAAATTTTGTCAAATTAAGAATTTTTCAACTTTGAAAGATAAACAAGAGCTAGATTTATCTAATCTAAATATTAATGATATCTCTTTTCTTATGGATTTCCATAAATTGCAGAAAATAAATTTGTCAAATAATCAAATTGTAGATATTTCGCCATTAAGAAAATTAAAAAAATTAACAAGTATTAATTTAGAACATAATCTTTTTTCTAATATTTCACCTTTATTTCAATTAAAAAATTTACAATATCTAAATCTCAGTAGTTGTCGAAAAATTGAATGGGAAAAATTCCCTAAATATCTCAAATTGAATTTTTTGGAAATAGCGAATGCGAATTTCACAGATTTGAAATTAATTGAAAACCTTCAATATTTAATAAAAATAGATTTAAGTAATAATTCATTAACTAACTTGAATTCAATATATAAACTACCAAATATTGAACATTTATCAATATCAAGAAATTTTATTATAGAAATATCACCCGTTTTGCTATTAAAAAAATTAAAATTTCTTGATATGCGTGAAAATCCTATTGAGAAATATCCAGAAGGATTAGAAAAAAGGAACTATAGTATTTTGACCTTTGAATAATATTTGTTTACACCCTGTTTACACCGTAGAATCAAAAAAGCCTCACAATTTCTTGTAAGGCTTTGATTTTCAGTGTGGGAATTACTGGGGTCGAACCAGTGACCCCCTGCTTGTAAGGCAGGTGCTCTAAACCAACTGAGCTAAACTCCCATAATGTATTTGCATTTTTGCTTTTTGTCTAAAGCGGTGCAAAGATATATCGGTTTTTTATTTCTGCAAATTTTTTTAGCTAATTTTTTATCTTTTTTTAAACTTTTTTTTATCTTATTGAATATCAAAATCTTTTTTTCGCATTTCTTTTTTCTCAGATAACTTTTTTTTCTTTTCTAACCTTTTTTCAATTAAAGTTCGTGATAATTTTACTTTTTTTCTTAATTTAGGTTTTGTTAATGCCTTGGAAATTAATTCATAAAATTTTTCAATACATTTTTCTTTATTTTTTAACTGAGTTCTATCTTCTTGCGAAACTATTTGTAAAATTCCTTCAGTTGTTATTTTATTCGCAAGTTTTTCTACTAAAATTCTTTTTTCTTCTTGGGTTAATATGCTGGAATTTAATACGTCAAACCTTAATTCAACTTTTGTGTTGACTTTATTCACATTTTGTCCTCCAGATCCACTGCTTCGCGATGTTATAAATTTAAATTCCACTGTAAAATCTCGTTCTTCCATTTTTATTTTTAATTTTACGCCTTAACATCTGCAAAATTGCTGAAAATTAAATTTTTATTCAAATATTTTTTTAATTAAATGAAAATTATTTTTATTGGTGCTGGAAATCTGGCTACGCAACTATCTAAAAATTTGCAAAATAAAGGGTTTGAAATTATTCAGATTTATAGTCGTTCAGAAAATTCTGCTAAAAAACTGGCTGGTTGCTTGAGTACAAATTTTACTACAGATTTAAATTTCGTTTTTCAAAATGCTGATTTGTATTTTATTACTGTTAATGATTTAACAATTTCAGAAATAGTTCAAAATAAAAATCTTAATAATAAATTTTTAGTTCACTGCGCTGGAAGTGTTGATATTAACGTTTTTGAAAATTTTACAAGTAATTTTGGTGTTTTTTATCCTCTCCAGACTTTCAGTAAATTAAATGATGTTGATTTTATCGAAATTCCAATTTGTGTTGAAGCTAATACACTTAACAATCTCCAAATTTTGAAGAATATAGCCACAAAAATTTCCAATCAGGTATATGATATAAATTCAGAACAACGAAAATATATTCACCTTGCTGCTGTTTTTGCAAATAATTTTTCAACACATTTTATCAACATTTCAAAAAAAATATTGGATGATAAAAACATTGATTCAAAAATTTTATATAGTCTTATAAATGAAACTATTGAAAATGCATTTTTATCAAATAATCAAATTTTTCAAACAGGTCCTGCTGCACGTGGTGATATAAATGTTGTAAATTCTCATCTCAAATTGTTAAAAGATTATCCGAAATTCGAAAAATTGTATAGATTTGTAAGCAAAAATATAAACGAAATTCTGGATATATAACAAATTATGACCTTAAATTTTAAAGAAAAACTCAAGAATGTGAAGGCTTTCGTTTTTGATGTTGACGGAGTTTTTTCAAATACTTTTGTTGTCGAAAAAGATGCTGATTTATTGCGATTTATGAATGCAAAAGATGGTTTTGCAGTACGATACGCAATAGAACAGGGCTATATTGTGGGTATTATTAGTGGTGGAGTATCGGAATCGGTAAGATTACGATTTAATAAACTGGGAATTAGCGATGTATATCTTGGTTCGAGACACAAAATTGATGATTTTGAAGATTTTTATTTCAAATATAATTTAAAACCTGATGAAATTCTTTATATGGGTGATGATTTGCCTGATTATGAAGTTTTATCAAAATCAGGAATTTCAACTTGCCCCGCTGATGCAGTTCGTGAAATTTTGGAAATCTGCGAATATGTTTCGGATAAAAATGCAGGTGAAGGTTGTGTTAGAGATGTAATTGAGCAGGTTTTAAGAGCTCAGGAAAAATGGAATTATTTAAAGCAAAATATCGCTATATTTGCATAAAATTAATCAATATTAATCATTTTTACAAGTCAATTTTAAAAAGCAAATGGTAAAGAAAATTTTAAAACTCGTAAGAATTAATAACCTTATAATAATTGCTTTAACACAATATTTAATGCGATGGGCAATTATTAATCCGCTTTTAACGCATAAAGGTTACGAGATGCAATTCAGCGAATTCAATTTTTTTCTTCTGGTTTTAGCTACTATTTTTTTAACGGCTGCAGGATATGTAATTAACGATTATTTCGATACAAAAACCGATTTGGTTAATCGTCCAAAAACTGTAATAGTAGGGCAGTATATTACTCGCAGAACTGCGATGGCAATTCATTTGGTTCTTAATATTTTAGGAGTATTAATTGGTGGTTATATTTCGTACAGAATAGGTTTATATCAGCTTGGATTTATTTATTTGCTTATTACAGGAATTTTATGGTATTATTCGTCAAGTTACAAACGTCAGTTTTTAATTGGTAATGTGATAATTGCAATTCTTACAGCTCTTGTTCCGTTAATGCCGGTTTTATACGAAATACCAGTTTTAAATAAAATTTATGAAAATGCTTTAATTGCCAGAAATTCAAATTTTTATCCACTTTTTTATTGGACTTTAGGTTTTTCAGGATTTGCTTTTGTTACAACACTTTACCGCGAAATTATTAAAGACATTCAAGATTTTGAAGGAGATAATGCTTATGGCAGAAATACCGTTCCTATTCTTCTCGGAATAAAATACTCTAAACTTATTGTGATTTTATTGGTTTTATTCTGTATTCTATCAATGTATTTTATTTATTTTAAATATCTTAACGATAATATTTCATTAATTTACATAACGCTGACTCTTGCAATTCCACAACTTTATTTAATATATAATATTTTTAAAGCTAATGGAAATAAAGATTATAAAAGAGCAAATTTTATGGCAAAAATAATTATGCTTTTTGGAATATTATACTCGTTGATTGCATATTTCAATTTCACAAAATTTTATTAAAAATATTATGCAAAAACTTAATTTGCCGGATTATCAATTTACAACCAAAGTCGAAGCAGGTAAAACCTTAATTTTTGATGAAATCAGAAAAAAATATCTGATTTTAACTCCTGAAGAGTGGGTACGTCAAAATTTTATCAAATACCTTATTGACGAAAAACATTATCCCAAATCGCTTGTTGCTATTGAAAAGCAAATAATTTTCAATGGATTATTAAAACGCTGTGATGCTGTTGTTTATAATAGAAATGGAGAGCCAAAAGCAATAATCGAATTTAAAGCTCCGGAAGTTAAAATTTCGGAAAAAGTATTTGAACAGATTTCGAAATATAATTACAAACTGAAAGTTGAGTTTTTGATAGTTTCAAACGGATTGCAACATTTTTGCTGCAAAGTTGATTTTGAGAATTTTAAAACTTCTTTTTTTCCAGAAATTCCTAATTTCAATCAGTTAATTTAACTCTTTTGATGCTTAAAAAGTATAACTTAATATTTTTGATGATTGTAATTGTTATTTTTACAACATCTTCACTATCTGCAATTTTAATAATTCAATACAGAAATTCAGAAAAACTGAAAATTGAAATAGCTAATTCTAAAATTTACGAACAAAAATTAATTGAATTAAAAGAATTGGTAAACTCAGCCTACCAAATGCTTGATGCTAATTATCAGGTTATTAACTCTTATGATGAAGATTATTCTAATGAAATTATTAATGCAGTAAATATCAATAGAATACTTATAACTTTAGAAAATATCAGAAAATTAAAAGTTGGTGATGACGGTTTTGTTTGGATTGTAGATTTTGAAAAACCTTATACTGTTAGACTAAATCCTGAAAAGCCTGTTCTCGAGGGAGATAATTGGGAATTTCTAATAGAAACTGATACTTTGATAAATATTTATGAATTTTTTCATAATTCTGTTTCTAAAACAAATACAGAAGCTTATATTTCTTTTAAATTTTATGATGAAAACAATCAAAATACCGAACCTTTCTTTGCATATTTAAAATTGCACAAAGAACTTGGCTGGATAATTGGTTCTTCTACTGATTTCAGCTATCTTAAAGATGATGAATTAGAAAAAAATAACGAACTAAATTCTTCTGTTACAAAAATGATAATGACATCAACTATTGTATTTTTTCTAATTTCAGTTATCAGTATTCTGATATTTTTTATTCTCAAAAGAAATGAACATAAAAATCTAGTTTATTGAATTATACAAAATATTTGTTAATATTTAAATATAATCTATGGTATTAATTTTGCAATAAAGTGTTTGTAATCAAAAAAAAGTTTATTATATTTCATGCTTTAAATTGTTTCTATCTGTTCTTTTTTTTAAGAATAGATAAATTTCAAGAAGATTTTTAATTAAATTAAAAATCTCTAAAATATTATTTTACAACAACAAAGAAAAATTTTTCAATATCATTTTACAAAATAATAATTAATTTTAACTATGAGATTAAGGGCAAAACTTCCACTTTTCACTACAATAACAGTACTTGTAGCAATTGCTGCAATTGCTGCTTATTCTGCCCTGCAATTCAGAAAAACAACCAAGCAAAGTATAGAAATTTACAGAGTTGAAGAGACTGAAAAGATCTTGAATAACTTAAAAGATATTGTAAACATTGCTTATTCAATGATTGATTATAGCTATAAAAGTTCGACAAAAGAAGGAATTTACGAGCGTTATGGTATTGATATAGATGATAATACAGACAATGCAGTTAAAGTTGTAGCTCTTAATATGCTTACCCTTACAAAAGAAAACCTGCGAGTGCTCAGATTTGGTGTTGACGGATATATTTGGATTAATGATTTTGAAAAGCCTTATACAGTGAGATTACACCCTATAAAGCCTGAACTTGAGGGACATGACTGGGTTTTTTATATCGAAGATAAAGATATAAATGTTTATGAAGCATTTCACGACTCGATAGTTGCAGGAAATGGTGAAGGAAAGGTAACTTATAATTTTTACAAACCAGGTTCAAACGAACGAGTTCCAAAACTTAGTTATGTAAAACTATACGAACCACTTGGTTGGGTTATCGGAACGGGAGTTTATATCGATCATATTGATAAAATTGTTGAGAATAAAACAGCAGAAATGGAGGAGCAAATTACAAATTTAATTATTGGTGTAATGATAATTGGATTCATTATAATTGCAATTGCCTCATTTGCACTTTACTTATTTGGAGAGTCTATAACAAAACCAATATATCAAATTCAGGAACAGCTTTATGATATGTCTAAAGGTAAGATAGTTTCAAAGCTCGACATTGACAGAAAAGATGAAATTGGTCGTATGAAAAACTCATTAGATGAGCTAATTGAAGGTTTCAGGTCTTATTCACAATTTGCAATTGATATTGGACAACGAAATTTTGAAAGTAAATTTACAACTTTAAGTAAAGATGATGTTATTGGTAATTCGTTACTTGAAATGCGTCAAAGTTTAAAAATTGCTGAGGAAGAAGAAAACAAACGAAAACTCGAAAATATTAAACGTCAATGGACTTCTGAAGGGCTTACATTAATTGGAGACGTACTTAGAATAAATTCAAGCAATATCAGAAAACTATGCGATGCCGTTCTTAAAGAAGTTATTGTATATGTTAATGCAAACCAAGGGGGTATTTATATTTTAAATGATTTAGATAAAAACAATAGTTATCTTGAGCTTATGGCAATGGTTGCCTATTCTAGAAAAAAATTCTTAAAGAAAATTATTGAACCCGGCGATGGATTAATTGGAGCTTGTTTTCTTGAAAAAGAAAAAATTTATATGACAAATGTACCTGCTGATTATATCGAAATTAAGTCGGGACTTGGAACAGCAAATCCATCAAATTTAATTTTAGTTCCAATGATATTAGAAGATAATGTACTAGGAATTATTGAAATAGCTTCTTTTACAAAATTCGAAGAGCATGAAATCGAATTTATAGAAAGGGTAGCACAAAGTATAGCTGTTTCAATTTCAACTTCAAAAGCTAGCGGAATTTATGAAGCAACTTTTATTAATTCAATTTCTGAAAGATTTTGAGTTTTTAAATATTTGATAGCGAAAAAAGTAGTGACTATTCAAAAAGATGATGTCATCATGGAATGAACTAGTGGATGTTAGTACTTTTAAATTGGAAAGATTATTTATTGTAAAATGTTTACTTTTAGTTTTTTAGATATACTTTTTATAACTTTACAGCATACATTCAATAGTTCTCTTCGAGATGACATTTTGGGTGTTTTATGTAAAAGTCGCTATTAATTTACACTTTCAAATTTTTTTGATTGACAAATAGAAAATTCGTCAAAATTTACTTTTTTTTTATTTCAGCGAAAAATTTATTGGAATAGTGTACCAAACACTTACGTTTTTACCTCCGTTTTTTCCCGGAGTCCATTTTGGTAACGTTTTTACAACTCGCATTGCCTCTTCATCAAGCAAAGGGTCAATTCCTCTAACTACTTGAACCTCGTCGATTTCGCCGGTTGAAGTAATTACAAATCGAACATAAACCTTTCCTTGAGTTTTCTTTTTTACAGCAACTTCTGGGTAAATTATATTTTGTGCAATAAAAGTTCTCAAAGCATCATCACCTCCCGGAAAAACAGGTAAATCGTCTGCAATTAAAAAAACTTCTTCAACAAGTTCTTCATCAGAATCTGAAAAATTAAAATCAAGTAATTCTATTTCCTCATTTTCAGTAAAATCTAAATTTAAAGAAAGTTCTTCCTCCAAATCGGTAGTATTTTCTACAATTTCAATAATATCCGAAATCAAAACCGGAGGTGGTGGGAGAGAAGGCGGTGGTATATTCTGCTGTGTCCTGATTATTTGAGTTTCTTCTATTTCGATATTGTCAAACGAACTTGGCACAAATTCTGATTCTTCAGCCGATGACCATTGAAAAAGGATTAAGCAAAAGGCTAATGCGATCAAAAGACCAGCCTGAAAAAACAGTCCTCTGAATCTTTCGAGATTTACTTTATCATATTTTTTTATTTCCATTCTTATATCAAATATATTGAGGAAGATTATATTCAGATGATTATAATAAAAAAAATCTTCATTTTTATAATTTTACTAAAATCAAAGTTAAAGATTATTTTTTATTTCTTTTTAAAAATTATTTATTTTATCATTTTTTTTAACTTTGTCAATTCTGAAATTATTAAAATCGTATAACGAATTAATTGATAGTTTATTATTCTAAATTCAAATTATTAACATCTTAAAATTATAAGAATATTTGCTAAAAAGGTTTTTTACAATATTGATATTAAGTATTTTACTTTCGTTGAATTTGTACTCCCAACAGGAATTAAAATATGATTCTTCAAAAATTGAAGTAAGAATACCTGATTACTCGAAGATTGAAGATTTTAGAAATATGCCTGAATTTCAGTACGAAAAGAATTACGAAGCACCTGTAACATTATGGGATAGAATAATTTTTTGGCTTTTAAAACAACTGTCAAAACTTTTTGGAAATACCGGTTCTGCACCATATATCAGATACTTAATTATCGGATTGCTCATTTTTGGTTTTGTACTTTTATTTTTAAATACAAATGTTCAGGCACTGTTTTTTAAATCCAAAAGGCATTTAAAAATTGATTATAATATTTCGGATGAAGATTTGTCTAAAATGAATCTCGACGAATTGATAGATAACGAAATAAGAAATAAATCTTATCGAACGGCTGTTAGATATTTATTTCTTAAAACTCTGAAAATTCTTACCGAAAAACAAATAATTGAATGGAAAATAAATAAAACAAACAGAGATTTTCTTGTAGAAGTTAAAGAACGAAAATATTATCAGACTTTTAAAAATATTTCACAAACATTTGAATATGTTTGGTATGGAAATTTCAATTTAAATTCTGATGAATTTGTAAATATACACAAAAAGTTTATAGAGTTTTTTAAAGTAATAGATTAAAATATTGAAAAAAAATAAGTTATATAAATTCATTTTTGCAATATTTCTGGTTGGCTTTGTGGCAGCCGAATATTTTTCGCCCGATGAAATTGACTGGACTTTAAGTTTTTCTAAAAAAGATAAAATTCCTTATGGTTCTCATATTTTGTATAATCTGCTCGAAAATGATTGTAATATTGATACTTTAATTACCAATAATATAAGTTTATACGAATTTTTTGAAGTAGAAAGACCTCTTAAAACAAATTTTATTTTTTTAAACTACAATTTTACTATTTCTGATATTGAATTGGACAAAATTCTAAAGTATGTTAAAATTGGAAATGATGTTTTTTTATCAGCTTCAGATTTTTCGCAAAACATTAAAGACAGTTTAAAATTCAATAATTCATATTTTTATTATCTTCCTGATTCTATTATACTTAATTTCGTTAACCCAATTTTTGATAAATCATTATATACTTACAGCAAAGCATTTGATAATAATTTATTTAACAGTTTTGATACTTTAAACACAACAATTCTGGGTAAGAATGATGCAGACTCTGTCAATTTTATTAAAGTGAAGTATGGAAATGGTTTTTTTTACCTAAACCTTGAACCGTTGGCTTTTACAAATTATAATTTACTTTACAAAAAAAATTATGAATATGCCTTTAAATCATTATCATATTTAAAAAATCAAAAAACATACTGGGACGAATTTTTTAAACCAGCAAACGTTACCAATTCTACTCCACTTCAAGTTATTTTTAAAAGCAAATCGCTAAAAACCGGATATTTTCTTACACTTATTGGACTTGCTATATATTTGATATACATTGGAAAACGACAACAACGTATTATTCCAATAATAAATCCTTTAAAAAATACTTCGCTCGAATTTAACGAAATTATTGCACGACTTTATTTGCATAGACGAAATCATAAAGATATTGCATTGAAAAGATTTAGATATTTACTCGAATTTTTACGTTCAAAATATGGTTTGAAAATTAACGAAATATCAGATTTTGAAATAAATACAGTTATAGAAAAAACCGGAGTTGATAAAGAAACTACTGATAAATTATTCGACCTCAAAAAGACTATAGATTTAGAAAAAACAATTACAGAAGACACTCTTTTTCAGTTTAATATGTGTATCGAAAATTTTTATAAAAAATGTAAATGAAATTACTAAATTATTATAATTAACTGATAATAAAAAAAATACCTGCAATGAAGAAAAAAGCATTAGTTGGATTTATTATTTCCGCAGTAGTTTTTGTTATTTTAGTGATATTCACCATATTTGTATTTGGAGTTTATAAAATTCAGTCTGTTTCAATGGAAAATACCTTGAAAAAAAACAGTAATATTATTGTAAACAAGCTCGATAAATCTCCATACCGAAACGAAGTTATTGTTTTTTATTTTCCGGAAGGAGATACAATTGCTATAAATCAAACTTCAATGAGTTATTATCAACTTGTAAGACAATATAGTTGGGACGTGGTTAATGGCTACAAAAAAGCAAAAAACATGACACGAAAAGAAACAGAAGAATTTTTTGGAGAAGTCAAATTTGTTCCTTTTAAAGAGCGTGAGGTTTATGTAAAAAGATGCATCGGTATTCCGGGTGATAAAATTGATATGGTTGACGGAATATTATATATCAATGATGAAGTTGAAAAAAATGAAAAAAAATTGAAACATAAATATGCTCTTATTTCCGAAAATGGAATTGAAATTCAGACAACTGAACTTCAAAAAATTGGAATTTCAATTGAAGATATTAATGTTTCAAAAATGCTAGATTCTGATATTTTTAATTATGTAAATGATTTAAAATTAATAAATTACTCTGAGGTTTCGGTTTTTAATCTTACAAATGAACAATTGTCTAAAGTAAAAACTATTCCAAACATAGTTTCGGTAATTGAAATTATTAAGCCAAAAGGTTTTGCAAATGAAAATATTTTTCCGTTCAGCAAAAATTTTATTTGGAATGAAGATAATTTCGGTCCAATTTATATTCCTGAAGTAGGACAAACTTTGAAGCTAACAAAATCTGTTTTACCTTTTTACAGACGTATAATTGAAGTATATGAAAACAATAAATTAGAAATTTCTGATAACAAAATTATTATAAATGGAACTGAAACAGAATATTACACATTTAAGAAAGATTATTTTTTCGTTATAGGTGATAATCGAAGTAATTCGTATGATTCTCGTTTCTGGGGTTTTATTCCAAAAGATTATATAATTGGAACTGTGTTTTTAAACTTTAATTAACAGTAGTTTACAAACTTATTTAAATAAAAAAACAGCGATAGGTTGTCGCTGTTTTTTTGCTTTGTTTGGTTGTTTAAGGTTTAATCTTTTTTTTTGAAGAGAATGGTTATTGTTTTTTATTTTTTGGTTATGTCAAAGATATATCAAGAAAAATGCTTTTACAACCCAAAACTAGAATTAACGTAGTCCCACTTAGAAATCGTGTATATAAATTGAGTATTTCGGTTTAAGAATTTAATTTAATAATTTTTGCTTTTTTTAAAAAAATACTTTATTTATAAACCTATTTATTTATCACACTGGTTTTTAATCAATTTTATATTATCGCTTGAAGTTTTTAAACATAACAAATGTCAATATATAAAATAACAATTTTTTAAAAATTTGCTTTTTTTGATGTATTTTTCATAAAAAAAATGTAATTTTAATGAATAATTCTCAAATATCAAAGTGTCATGTATAAAAATTTTTTGCCTCAAATACACTTACTTGAAGATGATAAACTATACATTCCTAACTTAATGAATAGTTTATACGAGTTTAACGATTTTCAGTTCATTTTAGGAATGGAAACTCCTAAAACACATTTTCAGGTTGGTTTACAAACACTAGATGAATTAGTTAAACGTGATTCACAACGCGAATTAGATGGTTTTCCGAAACGTATTAAAATTGGAAAACTTGTAAAACCTGTTAAAGGCGATAAAGGTCAGGTTATTGTAGTACCAACTACCGAAGAACCAAAATTTTTCCATGATAATTCAATTTCAAACGACGAACAAACAAGCGGAACCGGACAAGGTGAAGAAGGTGAAGTAATTGGCGAACAACAGGCTCAGCAGGAAGGCGAAGGTGAAGGAACGGGGGCTGGACAAGGTGGGGGTGGAGACCATGATGTTACTTATGAGGCTTTTAATTTAGGAAAAATTCTTACCGAAAAATTTCAACTTCCTAACATTAAGGCTAAAGGCAAAAAAACTTCGCTTACAAAATACAAATACGATTTAACCGACAAAAACAGAGGTTTTGGACAATTACTCGACCAAAAAGCTACTCTCAAAAAAATTATTGAAACCAATATTTTACTCGGTAATATTACCGGAAGTGATACTTTTAATCCTGAAGACTTGATTATTAATCCTAAAGATAAAATTTTTAGGATAATGTCGAAAGAAAAAGATTTTGAATCTCAAGCAATTGTTTTTTTTGTCAGAGATTATTCTGGTTCAATGCAAGGTGCTCCGGCTGAAGTTGTTACAACTCAACATCTGTTAATTTACAGTTGGCTTATGTATCAGTATCAAAACAATGTTCAAACCCGTTTTATTGTACATGATACTGAAGCTAAAGAAGTTCCTGATTTTTATACTTATTACAAATATCAGGTTGCGGGTGGAACTCAGGTTTTCCCTGCATTTGAGCTGGTTAACAAAATTATTTTTGAAGAACAACTTGCAAAAGACTTTAATATATATGTTTTTTACGGAACTGATGGAGATGATTGGGAACAGCGTGGTGAAAAAATGATTTCTGAAGTTCGCACTTTGCTTAAATCAATTAATAGACTGGGAATTACAGTTGCTAAAAACCAATGGACTTATGGTGCAACACTTACCACTGTTGAAAAAAATATTGAAAATTCAAACTTACTGGTTGAAAAAATAAATTTAATTAGATTGGACAGTTTTAAAGCCGACGAAGTTACCGAAGATAGAATTATTGAAGGAATTAAAAAATTGGTTAGCGAGTAATTGTTTTTAATAATTTTAAAGATAAAATTACTGGTTTAAAGCTATTTGTTTGTTAGGAAAAATCTCGTGTAAATTTTATCTACTAAATTTCTTATTTTTTACCTCTCAACCAATCTCTGTATCTTAACTGAAAAGCAGGATATAATTCTTCTTTAACAATTTTAAAATCAGGCTCATATTTCATAATCTTTAAAAAAAATTAATTTGAAAAATATAATAAAACGCTGCATATCAGATAATAAAAAGTTAATAATATTATAATTTTCCGGATAATATTTCGATTTCATTTTTGATATTTTTTCGGGCAATTTCATCATACATTTGTCTATGTTCTTTTAAATGAAAAATATACTTGTTTTTCAGAAATTTTTTCAAAACTTTAATTCTGCCTTTATTATATCTAAATTCTTGTATAAAACTGTATTCTTTTCTGATATTTTCTGAATACAAACTATATTTCTCATTATCAGATGCAAAAATCATTATATCGCTGTCTAGAAATAATCTCAAATCAGTATTGTCTTTACGTTTAAACTCTGAGTGATTTGCAGTTCTCAAAATATTTCTGTAAATAATTTTATATTTTTCTCTGTCGTAAGAAATTTCTTTTAAAAAAGATTTTGCTTTATTCGCACTTTTTTCTTCATTATCAGTCATTAACGGATTGTATTCGTAATCGTGGAACCAAACCGAGAACATTATTGAATCAAAATCTTCAATAATATTTTTATTAAGATTTATAAAATCAATCATTTCTGATATGTGTTCAAGATTATGATAAAATCTGTTAGATTCAGTATATTTTTCGGTAATATCATTAAAATATTTTTTCACGATATTTTCGTCCGCAACATATTTTTTAGTTAATTCAATCCAGTTTTGTTCAAGTTTTGTCATTATTTTGTTCATTTTTATCTCTTTTTAAAATAAAATTTGTAATTTCGAGAAAAATATCTTTTTAACTGTCAAATTAATAACAATTTTCTGTAATTGGAAAAATAAATAACAACTTTTTGATTTTGTAAATATAAATTTATTTATTTTTATAAACTGAAAAAAATAGTTTCATTTTTTTGAATTATTAAATTTTTCAGTTATTGATAAATCAAATTATAATTATCTGAAAAATGGAGACCAAAACATTCAATAATATTGCAATTGCCGGTGATATACAAGGTATTAATTTACTTTTAAAATACATTCCTGCAGATAAGATTAAATGTATAATTGCATCAAGTAAAAATCCTCAGGATATCAATTATTTAGAATATTTATCATTTTCACTCAAAAAAAAAATCATTTTACATTTAAATAAAACATCAAAAAATTACCTAAACTTTTTAGAAGATTTTAAAAATGAAGGAGCTGATGCAATTATATGCAATTCTTACTCAATGCTTTTTGACAAAAAAACTCTTGAAATTGTAAATAATCAAGCATTTTGTTTTCACGAATCACTACTCCCAAAATATAAAGGACTTGATTCTGTGCGTTATGCCATTATGAATAATGAAATTGAAACAGGTGTTACATTTTTTAGAATAACCGAAAATATTAACGATGGCGACATTATTTATCAGGAAAAGATAAATATTGAGTTTGAAGATACATGGCGAGATGTACAAAAAAAATTGAATTCTTTAAAAGAAAATATATTGAAAAATAATATATCTAATATTTTAAATAACAGTTTTTTATCAGAAAAGAAAATTGATAATAACGAAATTCCTCTATTGAAAATTTCAAAAAAACAATTGGAAATTTTACCTTTAGAAATGACTGATATACAAATATATAATTTAGTTAGAGCAAATATTGAATATAACGATTCTGCTTATTTTATCTATAACGAAAAGAAAAAATCTTTCAGTGAATTTGAAACTTACGAAAAAATTCAGAAATACTTTTCAAAATATCGATAAAACTAAAAATTAATCTCTTATATAACATATTTAAATATGATATAAATCATTATTTTAAAGCCATAATTATTATTTTTATTAATTAATTTTGTAATCGAAAAAATTAACATAAAAATATACTTTATGGACTTAATGACCAAAATAAGAGAGAAAGCACAAAAAAGTTACAAAACAATTGTACTTCCTGAAGGTGAAGAAGAAAGAACTTTAAAAGCTGCTGATATTCTCATTTCTGATAAAATTGCTAAACTTATATTGATTGGCAACATAGAAAAAATAAAATCAGAAGCTAAAAGACTTAATCTTAAAAATATAGAGCAAGCTGTTTTAATAGACCCGCTTTTGTCTGAAAATAGAAGCAGATATGCCGAAATAATGGTTGAAATTAGAAAAAGCAAAGGTTTAACTACTGAACAGGCTTTTAAACAGCTTGATAATCCCTATTATTTTGGAACAATAATGATTAAAGCAGGTGATGCTGACGGCATGGTTGCCGGAGCTAATTGTTCTACTGCAGACACCATTAGACCTGCTTTACAATACATTAAAACTCTTCCCGGAATTAGTATTGTATCAGGTGCATTTATCATGATTTTAAATGACACTAATTTTGGTGAAGATGGTTTAATGGTTTTTGCTGATTGTGCAGTACATCCAAACCCAACAGAACGCGAACTTGCTGAAATTGCAGTAGCTACAGCACAAACAACTAGAGCAATTGCTGGTTTTGAACCTAGAATTGCAATGTTAAGTTTTTCAACCAAAGGAAGTGCAAAACACGAAATGGTTGATAAAGTGGTAAATGCTACTAGAATTGCAAAAGAAATGGCTCCCGATTTGCAGATAGAAGGCGAATTACAAGCTGATGCTGCTATTGTTGAAGCAATTGGACAGAGTAAAGCTCCCGGAAGTAAAATTGCAGGAAAGGCTAATGTACTAATTTTCCCTACTTTAGAAGTCGGAAATATTGCTTATAAATTAGTTCAACGACTTGCAAAAGCTGAAGCTGTTGGTCCTGTTTTGCAAGGTCTTGCTGCTCCAATTAATGATTTATCAAGAGGTTGCTCGGTTAGTGATATTGTTAATTTAGTGGCAATTACAGCAAATCAAGCTGCAGGAGAATAGTAAAAATATTGAAATTTAAACTATAAAATCTAGTAATTAAAATAACTTGGAGTTTATGAAATAAAGACATAATTTATTCAATAACTCCTTAAAAATTTTATAAATAACAAACAAGTGTCAAGTCAAATATTAAATGACGCTTAAATTTCAGGTGAAAACACCTGAAATGTGTTGTAATTGATGCACTTGTCAGGTGTTTTCACCTGACAACTTTAGCTTGACATAACACTAGCTACAAATTTACAATTAATAAAATATAAAAAACAAAAATTATGGCAGCAGTATTAACTGAACCTATTGAAAAATATGCGTTAAGCAAAAAAGACCAACCAAAAGCACAATTTGCACAGGTTGGTATAGTTGGTTGTGGTTCAACAGGTCAACAATTATCTTTAATGATTGCAGCAAGAGGAATGGATGTGGTTTTTCTTGAACTGTCGAACGAAAAAATTGCTCAGGCAATTAAAGAAATTGATGAAGAACTTACAAACAAAATCAACCACTGGGGTATGACTGATAGCGAAAAAAGAGCTATATTAACCAGAATAAAAGGAACTTTAGACTATCAGGATTTTAAAGATTGCGACCTTGTTATTGAAGCAATTTTATCAAAAACCAGAGAAGATAGTCGCGAAATCAGAAAAAAAGTTTTTAAAAGTATTGAACAGCATGTTTCGCCAAACACAATAATTGCAACAAATTCAACCACTATTGTAATTACTGAATTTGCAACCGAACTTGTTCACAAAAAACGTTGCATTAGTATGCACATTTCAACAACTGCTCCAGACGCAAGTGTTGTTGAAATAGTTAAAGGTTTGTACACCTCTACCGAAACAATGGATAATATAAAACATTTCTTGAAACTATTAGGTAAGAAATTTATACCGGTTGAAGAATCACCTGGTTTAATAACAGTAAGATTATATGCACCTTTAATTAATGAAGCCTGCGATATTTTAAGCGAAAATGTTGCAAGTCTCCAAGATATTGATTTTGCTATGCGTAATGGTTTTGGAATGCCACTTGGTCCGTTTGAAATGGCTGATAAAATTGGTCTCGACAGAGTTGTAAGATGGTTAGATAATTTATACATCGAATTTGGTGATTTAAGATATAAAGCATCTCCACTTTTAAAACGTTATGTTAGAGGTAATCAGTTGGGAAGAAAAACATTACAAGGTTTTTATAAATATGATAATTTAGGACAAAAAATTTGTCCCGAATGTAACACTCAGGTTAGTTAATATATCCTGAAAATTTATAAAAAATCAAGTAATTGCATATTTTAATAATTAACAATTTTAAAAAATGAAAATATTAGTTCTGAACTGCGGAAGTTCTTCAATAAAATATCAACTTTTCAACATGACAGATACTTCGGTATTAGCCAAAGGATTAGTTGATAAAGTGGGCATGAAAGGCTCAATTCTTAAACACGAAAAAGAAAACGGCGAAAAAGTAACCTTTGAAGGTGAAATAATTGACCATCAAGCTGGTATTGAGTACGTTCTTGGCGTACTAATCAGCGAAAAACATGGTTGTATAAAAAATCTAAACGAAATAAATGCAGTAGGACACAGAGTAGTACATGGTGCTGAAAAGTTCAAATCATCTGTTCTTATTACACCTGATGTTGTTGCAAAAATGGAAGATTGTATAAACCTTGCACCTCTTCACAATCCACCAAACTTAAAAGGTATTTACGCAATGCAACAATTACTTCCACAAATTCAGCAAGTTGGAGTTTTTGACACTGCATATCATCAAACAATGCCAGATTATGCTTATTTATATGCAATTCCAAGGTCGCTTTATAAAAAATATGGCATCAGACGTTATGGTTTCCACGGAACAAGCCATCGCTATGTTTCAAAAAGAGCATGTGAAATTCTAAATGTAGATTACAATACGCAGAAAATTATAACTTGTCATCTCGGAAATGGTGCTTCAATTGCTGCAATAAAAAATGGCGAATCGGTTGATACTTCAATGGGTATGACACCGGTTGAAGGTTTAATTATGGGTACTCGCTGTGGCGATTTGGATTTGGGTGTTCTTACTTTTATTATGGAAAAAGAAGAAATTGGAATTAGTGCTGCAAATACTCTAATTAATAAACATAGTGGTATTTTGGGAATTACCGGAATTTCTTCTGATATGAGAGTTATTGAAGATAAGATGAAAGAAGGTGATGCAAAAGCAACTCTGGCTTTAAAAATGTATGATTATAGAGCAAAAAAATATGTTGGAGCTTATGCTGCTGCTATGAATGGAGTTGATATTCTTGTGTTTACAGGTGGTATTGGCGAAAATGCTGATATTCACAGAAGAGGAATAGCAAGTAATATGGAATATCTTGGAATTGAAATTGATGAAGAAGTTAATACTGGATTAAGAGGTAAAGAAAAAATTATTAGCAAACCTTCTTCAAAAGTAAAAGTTATTGTAATACCAACTAACGAAGAATTAGTTATAGCACAAGATACTTACGAAATTATTAATAATATATAATTAAAAATGTTAACTAAATAAACAGCTGATACTAAGCATTCAGCTGTTTATTAAATTTTTTAAAAAAATATTTTCAGATTAATCAACGTCTTCGTCATCAATTTTTATTGCACCCATCGAAATTAGAATATCATCATATTCATCTGATTTTTTGAAAAGCTTCTGAAAAAGTTCAACTCCTGTTTCAATAACAATATCTTCATCGTAAATATACATAGAGGATAACACAATATCCTGATTTGAAACACTAAAAGATAAACCTTCTAATTCATAATTTTGTCTTAATAAATATTCGTATATTTGGGAAATGTTAGTTTTTGGCAATTTACACAATAAGGAATAAGCGACTATATATCTGTTATCTGGATTATAACTTATTTTTATTTTTGCACTACCTTCTTCAATATCCCAATTGTTTTTACCAATTCTAGCTAAACGTATATCGTAATGTAATTTTGTAATAATATCTTCAATTTTATTGGCAGCAGTTGAAGGTATAAACTTCTTGCCATCA
>Ga0316608_1000479_pt1 | contig 18850 bp, 17 predicted proteins | sample MIS2016152B_MG_FD_207673 | JGI IMG/M metagenome (GOLD analysis project Ga0316608, IMG submission 207673) | Microbial mat bacterial communities from Middle Island sinkhole, Lake Huron, Michigan, United States - MIS.2016.152B | ecosystem: Environmental > Aquatic > Freshwater > Lake > Sediment...
TTTACGTCTGTTTCTTCACCTTTCCATAGATATTTTGCATCGCGCGCAAATAATTGCTCTTCCTTATTATAAAGCCGATCGTAACATTGTTTAAAAAGGGTATCGCTCATTTTAAAATATTGCTTATCGTTCAGGGTGATTCCCAACTTCACAAGCGCAGGAGGCCCCATAAACAATGCATCGCACCACCACCAGGTAATGCCATGTTTAGCAACCTCTTTATTAACCGAATTTCCAAAAACTTTTAACGTATCAATAAATGGCTGAATCATTCGTCTGTCCTTTTTAATCCTATAGATATCAATATAGGTTTGGCAGATAGTCCAGTCGTCAGCATGATGAACCCTGGGGCCGGGTTTCCATTGATTTCGTTCGCCCATTGCAACCAATGAATCCAGTATATAGGATTTTTTCAATGTTTCATAGGCCGAGAATACTCCCGTATAAAAAGCGCCGTTAGTCCAATCCCAAAGTGCATGTTTCGGATTAGCCAATTGCCAGTTGAGAGCCTTTGTCATAGAGCTTTTTATAAAAGCAGGCTTAAAATATTTTTTTTCATCGCTTTGCCCCGTAAGGGAATTGAAGAGAAATAGGGCAATGATTAGTAAAAAAGAGTGTTGTTTCATTTCGATAGTTTTAATAATTAATAGGTTTCACAAAACTAATAATTCACCCGAAATGCGCAAACGTTTGCTCAAATTAAAATTAGAAACTCTCTCTATACTTTGACCTGGAGAGGATTGGTAAAAAAAAGTAAAATGAGCTTTAAAAGCTCATTTTACTTTTCAAATTTTTATACCCGGAGTCGCTTACCTTTACTTTAGCCCCGGTATTTAGAACCGCAAGGTAGGACCCCTTTTCGTACAATTCGAGTTGGGTAATGGCATCGAGCCGAACAATGTAAGAACGGTGAACACGAATAAATTGCCCCGGATCGAGATGTTCCTCAAAATGTTTCATGGTTTCCTGTTTCAGGTACTTGCCCGAAGCGGTATAAATCATTACATAATCATCCTGCGACTCAAGGTATACAATGTCTTCGATGGCAATAACCTTAATTTTAGAACCGGTTTTTACAACTACCCGTTCCAATTTATCGGTATGTTCCTGAATATGCTTTTTAAGTTCTTTTAAATTATCCGCACTACTTTTCTTCTTCGAAAACCTGTCCATTGCTTTTTCAATAGCCTGGGCAAAACGCTCCCGCGAGAATGGTTTTAAAAGATAATCGACAGCATTCATTTCAAACGCCTTTATTGCAAACTGGTCGTATGCAGTTGTGAAAATAATATCGGGGATGGTTTCTAAAATTTCGAGCATTTCGAAACCTGTAAGTTTAGGCATTTGTATATCCAGAAAAACCAAATCGGGGTGAAGTTCGTTAATGGCTTTAATCCCTGAAAACCCGTCGGAGAATTCTCCTAATAACGTAATATCAGGAAATGCTAATAAATAATTCTTTACCAATTCGCGGGCTGGTTGTTCGTCTTCAATAATAATAGCATTCATTGTGATTGAATTAGATGTTTTGAGGAAAAGTTACAGAAACAGTAAACAAGCTGTCCTTACTCGAAACTTGCATTAAATAATCGGCTCGATAAATTATTTTAAGCCTGTTTTGGATATTTTTTAGCCCCATTCCTGTTCCCTTTTTACTTTTGGATTCGGGGTCAAAAGTGTTCTTAACAATAATATTCAAACTATTTCCTTCAACCCTGCAAACAACCCAAATAGTAATGGGTTCAGTCGATTCGTAAACCCCGTGCTTGATTGAATTTTCAACAAGCGGTTGAAGAATCATATTGGGAAGTTCTTTGCTAACGCATTCTTCAGGAACATCAATTTCAAAATTCAGTTTATCGCCAAATCGTGTTTTTTCTATATCCAGATAAAGGTAAATGTTATGAAGTTCGTCCTTAAGCGTAACCATTTGTTTTTCCTTACCTCCAATTGAATAGCGGAGAAAGTCGGAAAGTTTTATAATCATCTCCTGAGCTTTTTCGGGATTGGTAATGGTTAAGGAACTTATAGAATTTAAACTGTTAAATAAAAAATGTGGATTAATTTGCGACTTTAACAAGTTTAATTCGGTTTCCCGGATTAATCCTTTAAGTTCCGCTTCCTGAATAACTTTCTCTTCAATGTTCCGAAAAGAAATATACAGATAATAAATAAAAATGGTAGTGGTGTAAAAAAAGATGCCCATAGCAAATCGCCAGGGAGCAGAGTTATTAAGAAATGCATTATATTCCTGATTATCCGAAAATATATAACTAAGCGTAGCATAAGCAGCAATATACCATATGATAATACTTACAGCTGCTGTTCCCAAATGGTTCAATAGTATATCGATAGAAGAAGATTGCTTGAGGTTAATAAACCTAACAGGATACCAAATCCCCAGCGTTAGAATTCCAAAATAGATATTAAAGATAAAACTATCGGTAAAAGAATAATTGAAAGATTGTTTATAAAAAAACGATAGTATTACTGTATGCGAAATTATAATGACTACCCAGATCGCAAGAGTATAGATTACACTTTTTCGATTAAACAGAATGGGATGGTTCATTTTGAAATGTCAAAAATTGAATATAAAGTATAGAATATAGAGTAAAAAGAATATATTTTTGAAGACTAATACTGGTTAAAACCAGCTTTCCCTTATTTGAATACGCTTGCTTAAAAGCTCTTTATTTCCCCACCACCAAAAATTGCAACGCCTTTAATAAACAATTCTTTATTCATATTTTCAGGTGAGCGAATACCAACCTTACGTTTATCGGCAAAGCCCCCAAATATCGATACGACCTCTACATGAATATTCCAATGGGATGGGATAATGAATTTCGATCCTCCAAAAATATTTACTACTTCCAGCACATTTTTGCCCTCGGCCAGGTCACAATCGGTAAAATCATAAACAGACCCGCCAAATATGGCAACTGTTTCACCTCCTCTGAAGTTCTTGGTAGTCATATGGCGCTCGGTACCGCCGAAAATATTTACTTCGTCGATAATATCCGATGAATTTACTGTTTGGTTGTGCCAGTGCTTATATCCATTTTTACGCCGGAATAATATCATAATACCAATTCCTAAAAAGATAGCTGGCCAAAAAAGACGTGCAAAATCAATAGAAACCGGAAATACTCGTGGTATGAGAAAAAATGCACCTACACTGATTAAAACCAAACCAAATGTTTTTTGAGGATGTTTAACAAGTTGCAGAGCTCCAACAGCAATTAATAACATCGGCCACGAGAATAAAGCATAATGAACATTCCATGGCAAAATATCAAAATTTTTGGCAAGCATTAACAACCCTGCTCCTATTAATAACACAGCTAATATCAATTTGCTGTTTGGATTCCATTCGTCTCTGTTTTCCATGGTAAAAATTTTTATTTCGATGTAAAAATATTTGTTCCTATAGTAGTTTGGAACACTTTATCGGTAAATGAGTTAAATATATCGGTAAACGTATCATTAATATTATGAATTTCTTGTATCCGACTAAGACAAATTTCCGAAACTGCATAAATATACAGAAAATCTCTTTTGAGATGCAAAACGTCCTAAGAATACTTATTTACTTTCAGGCAGATAACCAAAACGACCCATCATTTCGAAATGATTTTTGATAATTATTTCTACCAATTCAGCTGATAACTCTTCTTTCCATGAGCCAATTTTTCCTTTTCTGAAAAAGCTTTCCGATTCGGGGCTTTTTTCCCTAAACCCTTTTTCTTTTTCCTGTTTCATTAATTCGTTGAAATCGCTTTTGGCAATAGCTTCCCTTATTTGAGAATCGTTAAAATTTAATCCGCAGAACTGAATAGCTTTCGAAAATGTTTCAAATGGGGCAAGCTTCATATCTTCGTACCGAATCACTATAAGCGGCAAATTCGAATTATCCACCCAACTTATTATATGATTGCTCCAGGTAAGCAAACGCTGAGTTAGTTGCATATGAAGTTTAGATGGCTTGTTGCAAAATGCATATTCGTTTGTGTTCATTGCTTTTACAATAACATCGAACCCTAAATTGGAATGGTGAGCAAATGAAACGGCCACATCAAGCGGATTCCGAACAAAATAAATCACAGCTTTGGTGGCACTTTCTGGCACAAGGGGTTTGCCATCGGGAGTGGATGTATAAGCATCGTGAATTTTATGAAAAACAACATCTTCCGATTGTTGGGCTATGTATTCATAAACCAGTGGACGAAGTTTTTCTATTTCATCAGGAATCATATCAGCAGAGGATAACCCGGTAGCTTCATCAAACAACTGGCGACTGCTGGCAATGGGACCTCCCTCCAATTCATTGATATCGGCCGGTGTGTTGCTATTTCTTAATAAATTTGCCAAAAACGCTCTGAACCAGGTGTTTCCGGATTTAGGGTAGGATGCTAACCAAACAATTCGTTTATAATCAATTGTGTTCATCCTATTGAATGGAGCTTATTTTCAATAATATCGATTATGGAGTCAGTGGAGAAGCCTTTAGATGGCCTTGACAGCCTCCTTACAAAACAATTTTGAGCTATTGCCGAAAGGTGATTAAAATTTGCTTCGTTATTTCCCAATCCCCTGACAAAATTTAACCGATACGTATTATTCTTTAAGGCATTGAATTTTTCTATCCCCTTTAAATCTTCAACTTCAATTCCCGGAGAGTTTTTGGTATGTAGGATATAGATTCCTGAAAGCGGCAATTTGGCAGATTCAAAAGCATCAACCACTTCAAAATTATGTTTGTTAAGTTGTTTTCGAACCCGAGAAAGAGAATTCGGGTCTATTCCCAGTTTTTCCAAAGAATCGGCCCACAACTTCATTTGAGGGTATCCGGCAGAAACAGCAGGAAGGTTTTGTTTGTTAACCGAAACCACACTTATATCGTCACTTAATATTTTATATCCACGTTTTATGAATCCTGCAGCAAGCGTAGACTTTCCTGCACCTGAAACCCCTGAAAAAATAATGGCGCTTTCTCCGAAAACCAGTGAGCTGCCATGCATAGGAAGTAATCCCCGCTGATGAATTAAGGCACCAAAAACTGAACCCAGCAAAAACAACCGCACATCTGCCATCTCAGCGTTTTCGGATGGTTGAACTGTAATAGTATGCCCAGCCTCGGCATAATAATTCGCAATATTATCCACCTTTAAAATAAACTGATTGGGAGATGCCTGAAAGCGAACCCCTATAAACTGAGGAGAAACCAATTGATCGGGAACTTCGCCTAAACCAATAAAAATTCCCGGCTCTTCATCAGTCGGAAGAAACTCCGGAATTTCAAGTTCTGATTCAATATATAATCCAAATGCTTTATAACGAAACGACCTCATTTTGGATGAAAAATTTATAGGATTGCGTTTTGTGGTTTAAAGATAATATTCCTGACGGTATTCTATAAAAAATTGTATTTTTATTTGGATAAAGCCTATGACAAAGCTAGCTCTCTATACATCTTCAAATCCCGAACTCCAATTAATTCTGGATGTTTGCAGAACCCGGCTTAGGGGTAACGTCTTATTATCAAATTCTCCTGATTTAAAATCTTTTCGGTGGGAGAAATTTGTTAAACTGGCGGAACAGCACAAAATATTTCCAGCGGTTTATACGGGTATTAAATCGTCTTTGCTTGAAGTACCACCAACTATTTTGGTAGATATGAAATCGAAATACGACCAAAAGGTACTTCGGTCGATGCAACTAACGCAAAATCTTGCACTCATTTCGGAAGCTTTTAAAAAGAATACCCTTGATTTTTATATTCTAAAAGGGCCTTTCTTATCTTACCAGTTATATGGAAATTTTACTTCGCGACAATTCAGTGATCTGGACCTTTTTGTAGAACCAGATCATTTCCAATCGGCAGTTGCTGTTCTTAGCTCACTTGGGTATAAAGGCGGTGAATTCTATAATCAAATGAATTCCATCCAAAAACGATACTATATGAATCATTTTAGCGATTATAGTATGAGAAGTCCTATTACTAATATCCTGGTTGAATTGCATTGGAAGATATTCCCCAAAAAGCTAATAAATTCTGATTTTGAAGAAACCATTTTTCAGGAATCCCTGTCACTTACTATTGGAGAGCAAGTAATTAAAGGAATGAAACTTACGAACCATCTATTTTATCTTACTATTCATGGTTATAAACACTCCTGGTATAGATTGAGTTGGCTTTGGGACGTTGCCAACGCATTTCAACTCATTAATCAGGATGAGCAAAAGGAATTATTTAAAATGGCAGTATCGCAAAAACTTGAAGTTCCGGTGATCCAATCTATATGCCTATGTAATTCTATCATGGGAACCAACATACAAACAGAACTAAAAAAACACATTAAAGCGTCCATACTTCATTTTGCCGAAAAATCAATAGAGACAGGAAAGCAAACATGGACATTTTCGCACATGATAAAAAATTATTTTTATCTGGCAAAAATGAAGCGGTCCTTAAGCTATAAAATTTCAATCCTGATGCCCTACCTGACCCATTTCCGCGATTGGAAGGTAATTCGGTTACCAGCTATACTTTTTCCGGTATATTTTATTTTAAGGCCTTTTATTTTAATATACCGCAGAATAAGTAAAATATGCACCTAATACATCTATCTAACCTCAAATTCAATTTTCGTTGTGATAGGTTGAATGCAAAGCGATGGCAAATCAGGCATTCGATCGAAACAAAACCGGTGTTTAAATATCGTGAAATACTTACCACGGGGTAGATTTTTCTGTATTGTCCCTCTAAAATTATAGTGAAGCGTGCTCCAGTTGTTTCGCGAATCGCTCCAGGGCACAGTGAGTTTGTAAACATTATCTTTCCCAAAAAAGGGATGCGCATCTGAACTCACTATTGCAACTCCATTATAAGAAAATGGACTCCCTACCAATTGATTGGATTCATTAAAAACCGAACAAAATCCATTCCCATCAGCAAGAAAAGAATTATCTAAAAATAGGGTATCTCCAGTCCTATTTTGAAGGGATAGAGAAAAAGAAAAATGCTCACCTTCCTTAAATAAAGTGGAAGGCTCGCCTTTATGATTTAACATACAGAAATTGACATCCACATCAGCCTTCCTGTTTAGCCGCTTTGTCTTACTACTATTTTCAGTGGGATTTTTCTGTCTGTCAATTATTATTAAACCTAGTGGCAGATTTGCAAACATGACGAAAAGAAACATATAAACATTTTGGAATCGCATAACTCATTTTTTTTTCAACTAGACGAGTTATTGAAAAAAAGGTTGCGTAGCACTTTATTACTCTGTATTTAGGCAATAGCAGATTAGATCAAATATAGGCAGGAGCCATAAAACAAAAAAGGGCCAGTGTATAACACCGCCCTTTCCAGTTGTATTTATCGTTTTAAGAATTAACTTACCGTTGAAACATAATATTCGCGGAACAAACGTGCAATATTGCTAATCTTTATTTCCTTGGGACATTCAGCTTCGCAAGCCCCAGTATTGGTGCAGCTACCAAAACCAAGCTCGTCCATTTTGGACACCATATTTTCAACCCGCTTTTTTGCTTCGAGTTTTCCTTGTGGTAAAAGCGCTAATTGTGATACTTTAGCTGAAACGAACAACATGGCCGAAGCATTTTTGCAGGTAGCAACACACGCACCACAACCTATACACTGAGCTGCATCCATTGCTAAATCCGATTTCTCTTTCGAGATTGGGATAGCATTTCCATCAGGCACACCACCGGTGTTTACAGAAACATATCCCCCTTCCTGAATAATTTTATCGAAAGCAACACGGTCAACTACTAAATCCTTAATCAAAGGAAATGCTTTTGCACGCCAAGGTTCGATTACAATTGTATCGCCATCTTTAAATTTGCGCATATGAAGCTGGCAGGTAGTAATCCCCTGGTCGTTTCCATGCGGACGGCCATTGATATACAAACTGCACATCCCACAGATACCTTCGCGGCAATCGTGGTCAAAGCAAACAGGATGATCAAATTTATCAACTAATTGCTCGTTTAATTGGTCCAACATTTCAAGGAAGGAGCAATCCTCCGAAATTTTAGAAATTTTGTATGTTACAAACTTCCCTTTGGCTTGGGCGTTTTCTTGACGCCATATTTTTAATGTAAAATCCATTTTCTAAATGTTTTAATTTACAATTATTGATTGTCGATTGCTGTTCGACTTATTATTCAATTGAGCAGTTTTTCTTGAAGCTACGAATATTGCCTTCAATTCATTTGCCTCTTTAGTAGAATCTACAAGCTTGTTACTTTCAATTAAGTTTTCATCTATACTAAACTCTAACCAAAATTGTGCTTCATCAATCTCTTCAACCACTATGCTGATTTTAGCAATAAATGCTTTTTTTGATTGAGAAACACATGCTGCTCTATAATTAGCAGCTACCGAAGTTGAACATCGAATTAACTGGCCTCTTAAATGCTTTCCAAGAGTATTAACAGGAAAACTCATAGCTACTTTTACGCATCTATGGGCAAACAATTTAGTTCTTAATTTTAATTCTTCCTGAGTCATTTCAATCAACAATCAACAATCGACAATTATTAATTATTTATAATTACGCTGTGCCACTTTGATATTTTCGTAAATCAATGGCTCTTTATTTAATGCAGGTTCCTGACCTTCGCCTTTATATTCCCAGGCAGCAACATACATAAAGTTTTCGTCGTGACGTTCAGCTTCCCCTTCTTCAGTTTGATATTCTTCCCGGAAGTGCCCGCCGCAAGATTCTTCGCGGTTAAGAGCGTCGCGGGCCATCAATTCACCCAATTCGAGAAAATCAGCAACTCTTAATGCTTTTTCAAGTTCAGGATTGAATTCATTAGCTGTCCCTGTTACGCGAACATCTTTCCAATATTCGGCACGCAGCGCGACAATTTCGGAAATAGCTTCGCTACAACTTTGTTTTGTACGGGCCATACCAACTTTATCCCACATAATTTTACCCAGACGCTTATGGAAACTATCAACAGAATGTTTCCCTTTAATACTCATCAATTTCTCGATTTTCTCTTTCACCGACTTTTCAGCTTCCTTAAAAGGATCGAGATCCGTACTCATACGTGGAGTGCGAATATCGGCAGCTAAATAATTCTGAATAGTATATGGTAATACGAAATATCCATCGGCTAAACCCTGCATCAAAGCAGAAGCTCCTAAACGGTTAGCTCCGTGGTCGGAAAAGTTAGCCTCACCAATGGCGAAAAGACCGGGTATGGTAGTTTGAAGTTCGTAATCAACCCAAACGCCTCCCATGGTATAGTGAACCGCTGGGTAAATCATCATCGGGGTTTCGTATGGATTTTCGTCTACAATTTTCTCGTACATTTGAAAGAGGTTCCCGTAGCGCTCTTCAATTACCTTTTTGCCTAAACGGTTGATAGAAGTAGCGAAATCTAAGTAAACCGCCAATCCAGTTGTCCCCACACCAAACCCGGCATCGCAGCGTTCTTTTGCAGCTCTGGAGGCTACATCGCGGGGAACCAGGTTACCAAAAGCTGGGTAACGGCGCTCTAAATAGTAATCGCGATCTTCTTCTTTTATTTGAGTTGGCTTTAGTTTACCCTGGCGAACAGCCTCGGCATCTTCCTTTTTCTTTGGAACCCAAATTCGACCATCGTTACGCAACGATTCAGACATTAAAGTCAGTTTCGATTGGTAGTCGCCATGAACAGGAATACAGGTTGGGTGAATTTGAGTAAAACAAGGGTTTCCAAAGAAAGCACCTTTTTTATAAACCTGCCAGGCTGCGCTGGTATTAGACCCCATAGCATTGGTCGATAGAAAGAAAACATTGCCATATCCACCCGTAGCAATTACTACGGCATGACCGAAATGTTTTTCTATTTCACCAGTAATAAGGTTACGGGAAACAATACCACGGGCTTTTCCGTCAACAATAACCAGGTCGAGCATTTCGTCGCGGTTATGCATTTCAACGGTACCGGCTTTAATTTGACGGCTCAAAGCACTATAAGCACCTAAAAGCAATTGTTGTCCGGTTTGACCGCGTGCGTAAAACGTACGCGAAACCTGAGCCCCACCGAACGAACGGTTATCTAATAATCCGCCATATTCGCGGGCAAAAGGCACCCCTTGTGCAACGCACTGGTCAATTATATTATTACTTACTTCGGCTAACCGATGAACGTTTGCTTCGCGGGCACGGTAATCGCCACCTTTAATAGTATCATAAAACAAACGATAAACTGAGTCTCCGTCGTTTTGATAGTTTTTAGCAGCATTAATACCACCTTGTGCAGCAATACTGTGAGCACGTCGCGGACTATCCTGATAGCAAAATATTTTTACATTAAACCCCAGCTCACCAAGACTTGCAGCAGCAGAAGCCCCTGCTAGACCGGTTCCGACTACAATTATATCGAGTTTGCGTTTATTGGCAGGGTTAACAAGGTTTTGTGTGGCTTTATATTTTGTCCACTTTTCAGCCAACGTTCCCTGAGGTATTTTTGAATTAAGTTCTGACATATTATAAAATTCAAAGATTCAATTAATATTACAAAGTATCTCTTTTCACAAACATGTGATAAAGTATTCCTAATAGAAAAATAAGTAATAAATAGGAATTCCGGCAAAACCTGCTGGCACTGCAATTGCATAAATAGTACCAATGGCTTTAATGATGGGGGTATACTTTTTATGGTTAATACCCATCGTTTGAAAGGCACTCTGGAAAGCATGCTGCAGGTGGAAGGAAAGAAAAACCATGAACACGATATAAATCCAGGCATAAGCTTTCGTAGAGAAAAGGTTGATAGCCATGTTATAAAAATCATGACTTCCTTCAACAACTTTATCTCCGGTTGGAGCCTCGGTCCAACCAAGTTTTACAAAGTAAAAATTAACAAAGTGCAGTGCTAAGAAAATGAAAACGACAGCCCCGGTATGAATCATGTACTTTGAAAAGAACGATGTTTGTGAATTATGGGTAACAGCGTATCTCGTTGGACGAGCAAGCCAGCTTTGTATTTGCAGGATAACTCCATAAATTATGTGAAGTAAAAATCCACCAAATAAAAAGATCTCCATAATTTTAATCAGGATGTTGGTAGTCATAAACTCAACACCAATCCTAAACCACTCCCCGCCATCGCTCCTAAGCAATAACAAATTAATACCTAAATGTACTACCAGGAATACGCACAGAAATAATCCCGCCAGTGACATCATCAGCTTCTTCCCTAAAGACGAAGTAAAAAAATTGCTCATATGATCTGTTTTTGTGTAAATAAAAAAGTATAAGTTTAATCTGTTCTAAAAAAATTTTTGCAAATGTACCTGCTTCCTATACTTTTTGCAATGAAAGATGTTAATTTGTCTTTAATTTAAATCCATTCTAAGCTATGATTTATCCGCATATATCCAAGCACTTATTTGAACAAAATAGAATTAAACTAAATAACAAACTTCCAAAGCAATCTATCGCTATTATAACCTCTAACGATGAAATGCCGCGAAATGGCGATCAGTTCTTCCCCTTTCGGCAAAATTCCGATTTATTCTATTTAACCGGAATTTATCAGGAAAAAACTATGCTTGTGGTGTGTCCAGATCATCCTAATGCACGTTTCCGTGAAATTCTTTTTATGGTGAAACCTAACAAAGAAATGGAAACCTGGCACGGTCTTAAAATGCAAAAAGCGGAAGCAATTAACATCTCTGGGATTAAAACTATTCTTTGGGAAGATGAATTTGAAAAAATTATTGCCGAATTGGTATCATTTAATAATACCTTTTTTATTAGTACCTGCGAAAACTCAAAGGTAGCTTCAAAAATTGAAACCAGCGATTTGAGAATGGTGGAATATCTTTCCAGGCGTTTTCCGTTGCATCGTAAAGAGCGACTTGCTCCCATAATGACAGAGCTTCGGCTGAAAAAAGAACCTGAAGAAATAAATATTATACGACATGCATGCCAAATAACCGGTAAAGCATTTGAAAGAACCTTAAAATTTCTGAAACCCGGCATGTATGAATATGAGGTGGAAGCGGAACTAACGCACGAGTTCCTTAAAAATGGGGCATCAGGACATGCCTATTATCCTATAGTTGCTTCCGGAGAAAATGCTTGCTTTTTACATTATGTCACCAATAAAAACCAATGTAAAGACGGGGAAATGCTCCTGCTCGATTTTGGGGCCGAATATGCTAACTATGCTGCCGATTGCAGTCGCACTATTCCGGTGAATGGACGTTTTAACAAACGCCAGCGCGAAATTTACGATGCAACGCTAAATGTTTTTCGAAAATCGCGACAACTCATGGTAAAAGGCACTTCCATAACATTAATCCAAAAACAGGTTTGCAAACTATGGGAGGAGGAACATGTTAAACTTGGACTTTATTCAATGGAAGATATACGAAACCAGGATCCGGAGGAACCCCTATACCAAAAATACTATATGCATAGTATCTCTCACTTTTTAGGGTTAGATGTGCACGATGTGGGAAACAAAAATTCTATCCTGGAGCCTGGAATGATAATAACTTGTGAACCAGGTATTTACATCCGTGAAGAGGGGGTTGGAATTCGCCTGGAAAACGATATCCTGATTACCCAGGCAGAACCAATTGATTTAATGCAAAATATTCCTTTGGAAGCAGAGGAGATTGAAAATTTGATGAAGTCTTCATAACTGAGAATAAAAAAATCTTAAAAAGCACAATTCATCAATCCCTTAACTTTGTTTGCTAATAATTAAATATTTAAAGAATTACTAAAATGCTAAAATCAGTTCCTTTTAAAACTTCATCGGTTTATTTCGACGACAGGGGTTCAGGAAAAGTAATCGTTTTATTACATGGTTATTTAGAAACCAAAGAGATTTGGGAAGATTTCGCTATGCAACTAGCCAAAAATTTCAGGGTAATTGCTATCGATATTCCTGGACATGGCAAATCAGGAAAGATTGCAGATGTCCACCATATGGATCTGTTAGCAGAGGCTGTGGATGCTGTGTTAACAAGCCTGAATATTGAAAAAGCTTTTTTAACCGGTCATTCCATGGGGGGCTATGTAGTTCTTTCGTTCCTGGCCAAATATCGTCATAAAGTAAGCGGAATATGCTTATTTCATTCCACGCCTTTTGCCGATACCGAAGAAAAAAGAAATAACCGCGACCGGGAAATAGAACTTTTCAGGCAAGGAAAAAAAGAATTGATTCTTAATACCAATATTCCTAAAGGATTTGCTACGGACAACCTCGAAAAATTTGCGGTTGAGGTAAACCGGGCAAAAGAAATTGGGGCACTTTGTGAGGAGGATGGAATTATTGCCTTGCTGGAAGGAATGAAAGCTCGCCTGGACAGACAACTCCTTTTAAAAGAAACCAGCCTGCCTGTATTATTTATTCTTGGGAAAAAAGATAATTACATCCCCTATGAAATAATGTCGGCGGTAGCACAGCACACAGCATCCGGAGAAATTCTTTCACTTGAAAATTCTGGCCACATGGGTTTTATTGAAGAGCCGGAAATATGCACGAGTGCGATGTCTTCGTTTGTGGGACAGTTTTAGTGTCTGAATTGACCATTTTGAAAATAAAAGCCAATATCAATAAATTAACATGCTACATTTAAAACTCCTAACCAATAAAGTTCGAATCAGAGTTCAAGTTTCGTTTATCCTTAGTTTAACTTCCTTTTCAATTATAGCTCAATCACATATTGGGGGAAAAATTATAGATAAAGACACAAAAGTACCTATTTCGTATTGTAACCTGATGCTTAATAAAACTAACATTGGCACTGTTGCTGATTCTTCGGGAAGATACATACTTCAGTTTCCTAACCAATTCGACAATGGCAGTATTTATTTCACATGCCTCGGTTACCACGATACTATTATTTCCATAAATAGAATTTCCGAAATAGTTGAATTAAGGGCTAAGCCTTTCAAATTGAAGGAAATTTTAGTATACCCAAATAATTTAACGGAAGAAAGAATTGGAAGTAAAAAACATTTTCTTTCATTTAATGGATTAAGTGTGAACTGCACCACGGGAGAAGGTTTTCGGTTATATTTCCCCTTCAAACAGAATTCAGCATTAAAATCTGTAGAATTTAATTATACATCCCTACCTAAAGCAAAAATGTCATTTCATTTAAGATTACTGGAGGCTGACACCTCTTTAAAAACTCTCAGAGATGATCTTCTTGAAGAATATATAACCGTAACGCCAACCAAGAAAGGATGGTGTAAGGTTGATCTCTCAAAATTTAATTTAGCTTTTCCGAAAAAAGGACTTATTATTGAGATAAGCGTAATTGGTGAGTTACCCAATTATAACGATAAAGATGCTTTAAGAAAACTTCCCCGAATTGGTTTCTTATATACAAAAAAAGGACAAGGATATATTTGGATGAGCCATAGCATTAAAGATAGCGCTGAGCTAATGGGATATATCCCTGCAGCTATACTAAATGTGATAATGAGATAAGATGCAGTTTTTATTTCTTATCCTCAATCTTGTATACATCAAATAATCTCGTAGACAATTCTATTTTCTGATACATCTTTTGAGGTCGAAATGTTTCTTTTTTATCAATAAGTAAATATTTCTTATTGGCATTCGCAGCAGTTAAACTAATATTAAAATGCCTTATCAGATAGAATTGCAACGACCAATTTTCGCTAAGCGAATTATTTATACCCATAACCTCACCCTTTGGAACTACTTTCCCAACAATATAAATATCGTGAAGGATATCTTTATCTCTACCTACTTTGCCAAACTGAAGTCCCGAAAATAAAATAACTACTATTAGCAGACATATACTGGCTATTTTTAATTTCCAAAATAGGGTACTTTTTATATCTAATTTACCTATAAGCACATTCAAACCAGGAGCTAGTAGCATTGAAAATCCAATAGCAAAAAAAGGCAATGAGGGAACAAGGTAAAACCCTCTCTGCACATGGGTAAGCATTAATGGCAACGAACCTGCAAACCCTATCGATATAAAGAACCATGAACTTCTCAGAATATCTTTATCTATTTCCCATTTGTCGTTTTTACTTTTAATAATTGCTAACAAAACACCCGTGACCGAAGCGATAGGAACCAATTCGCCCAACAATCTGAATAAAATAAAGAATCTGCTTGCAACTACAGGTTCCTCCTGAATTCGATAAAGAAGTCGGTGTTGAAAATAGAAGGATAAACTTTGAAATGCTTCTTGGTTATTGAGAAGCATTAAATAAATAATGATAACCGAACTCACCTGAAGAAGAAAAAAGAACACAATAACCTTCAGAGAATTCCGCTGCAGTAAAAACCACGACAATCCAAACACCGTTATTGGAAATAATCCAACCAATCCTTTCGAGAAACTTGCAAAAAAAACAAAGACTCCCGATAATATCGCAAAAACAACTTGAGTCCGCTGAATGATAATCGCTTTAATGCAAAAATAAACTGCAGTCAATGTAAATACACTTACAGTATTTTCGAGCATATTGTTTTGATACGACCAAAAGCAAACTGGTATACAAATCCATAATAAAACAGGCAACCAAGCCAAGGTTTTTAGCTGTTCATTTTCACGAAAAAATAACCTCCAGATTTGTGCTATTAAATAAGCCGAAATAACTGCAGTGAGCAACGAATACATTCGTTCAGTATAAATTCCGTTCCCAAAAAGCCTAAAGAATACAGATTGAATACCATATACCAATGGTGGATGTTCTAAAAAGAGATTCGATCCGCTTTTCCACCATGTTGCACTTAGAAATGGAGCCCAAAAAGTCCCTAACCCATTTGCCAGGTTATTTGAAATACAGGCATATTGCAAGCCGTCCATAAACATGCCATCTTTCAAAAGCACTGGAATAATCAATACAATAAAAATAGCACTTGTAAAAAGCCAGAATGGCAGGTTTCTTTGGTTTCCTTTAACTATTTCAAGATATATTTTCGGAAATTTGAAGCAGTTCATTTAGGTGTAAATTAATGCCAAATCTCTCCTTTAGTCACATCGCCATGTATGTCGATCAATTGAATACTGGAGATCGTTTTCATGGTTGCAAAATCAAAAAAAGTCCAAATCACTTTTTTATCGCGGGTTATTTCAATAATATGGGGCGAATTTCCAAATTGTCCATGACCAAGCCAGTTTGTAACAACGGTATTTCCATTAGGTAATCGTTGTAATCCGGTTAAAAATTTAAAACTAATACCGGGTAATTCGTTGGTGAGAACTTCCCAAACGGTATTTCCTTTTATATCTACTTCAAAAACTTTAGGGCCTCCATGATGATCGGCAGTAGCTATCAATGTATTTCCATTAGGCAAACGAATTACGCTGTGGGGGCCTCCAGGAGCAGGTATTTCCCTAACAACTTTACCGGAAGAATTGTATTCTCTTATTACATCTTCGCCATAGTGGGCGACTAAATAATTCCCGTTTTTAAGTTTCCGGGCATTGCGCATATAGGCATGGCCTCCATCTTTGCCTTCGGGCAAAAGGTCTATCTCTTTAACAATACTGCCATTAGGAGTTATTTCGAGTAATTTCCCTGAATTGCATTCACCAATAAACGTATTCCCGTTTTCGAGCCGCTGGCAGGCATATATCTCGCTTTTCGACTCATAGTTAAACACTATTTCTTTACTCCTTGTTACTTCTTTAACTCCGTTTCCCGTGTTAAAAAGCAGGTTATCATTTGGCAAAATCCAAATATCGTTGCAATCCTTAGCCGGGTATTCCCATTCAACTTTCCCATCTTTAGAAACTATAAATACTTTCCCCTGGGAATAATCAGTACAAACAAAAGGATGGCCTTGTCCTTCCTGAATTATCAGATTCTGTGCAGTAAGGTGGTAATAATTAAACCATCCCATTATCAGCAGATAACTCCAAACAATTCGCTTTTTAGTCAACATTTCAGAAACGATTAATGATTAATTCATTTTTAACCGGGTTCCCAGTTTCAAAATGCTTTTGGGTCGAATTCCATTTGTTTTACATATAGAATCTACAGTAGTTCCATAGCGTTTAGCCAACGAATAAAGCGTATCCCCCTTTTTAATTTTATGATAAATCGGTGCAATTTGAGGTATTTCAGATTTTAAAGAATCTTCCTCATTGCTAAAAATAACAGATTCTTTCTTCACTTTATCAGGTTTTTTCTCAATAACCAAAGATCGAACAATCTGATTTTCAAAATCAAATAATTTTTCAGCATTCAGGGCTTTTTTGTTTTTTCGAATCTCAAAATGCAGATGGGTGGTAGTTGCCCTTCCGGTTCTACCTCCTAAACCAATCGGGATGCCGGATAAAACAGTATCTCCCACATTCACTATAGCCTTGCTTAAATGAGAATAGTAAGTTTCGATATTATCGGGATGTTGCAACACAACCAGAATTCCATAACCATAATAATGCATCGATCTGGTTACAACTCCCTTAAAAGCCGCACAAACGGTATCTCCAAGAGTTAGCTTAATATCAGTCCCAGTGTGCATTCGTTTTCCTCTATAACCAAAATGACTTATCACTTTTCCCTGAATTGGAAAATGAAAGGATCCTAAAACAGCTGTATCGAGATAAAAAGAAATTTTAGAGGAATCTACAGGAGCTGAAGAATGATTATAGCTCTTATCTCTCAAAGAGCTGTCTGAAATATGGGGCATTGAATTGACGGGTATCAATATCAATGAAATAATAACTATAAGTTTTAATCCTCTGAAAAAGAAGGTATTCATCATACGGTTTTAAATTAAAGGTGTTCAGTAAAAAATACTACTTACTTTTTAACACCTCTACAGCTTTAAGAAAAGTACTGTCTGTTTTGAGTAATATCGGATAAAATCCCTCATTGTCAAGAAAATTCCGACTAACATATGCCATCAGTTGATTTTCGATCCAAAACGAAGAGCGATTTAGATCTTCGCGAGTTGCAGAAATTCCATTTTTGGTGGCATATTGAACAAATTGATCAAAAATATTTTTCTTTTTGAGATACGTCACCATTTCACCAACTGATTTAAATTGTTTTAATACCTGCCGGTTTTGGTCACTAAACATAAAACCAAAGCGATATAGGATTCCTTTGGAAGAAATTTGTTGATAATAGTTTGATATCCCGGATGTATCGAATGGGATAAAAATATCGGGCATAATACCGCCGCCACCATATACTATTTTCCCTTTGGGAGTTTTATAACGCAACGAATCATCAAAATGAATGCTATCTTGCTTCTCCAGCTCTCCGTGTGCAATGCGCTTATCAAGCTCTTCGTAATACTCGTCAACTCCATTAGTATAGGGCTTTTGAATGCTCCGGCCTGTAGGTGTATAGTAACGGGCAATGGTTAACCGTATTCCTGAACCATCGGGAAGAAGCGCTTGCTCTTGTACCAATCCTTTTCCAAAACTTCGGCGGCCAATAACCGTAGCCCTATCGTTATCCTGTAAAGCGCCGGCTAAGATTTCGCTAGCTGAGGCACTATATTCATCAATTAATAAAACCAGGTTAAAGCCAATACACAAACCCGAAGGTTTGGAATATGTATCCATGCGCTGTCTGGCCCGGCCTTTGGTGTAAACAATAAGTTCTTTATCATCCAGAAATTGATCTGCAATATCGGTTGCAGCATTAAGGAGTCCACCACCATTTCCACGTAAATCGATGATGAGCTTTTTCTTCATCCCAAGTTTATTGAGATTTACAATTGATTTATTAAACTCATCGAAACTGGTTTTTGCAAATTTTGAAATTTTCAGATACCCGATTCCTGGCGAGGCTATATATGCAATATCAATACTTTTTAGCGGAATCTTTCCACGGGTAATTGTAAA
>Ga0316608_1000481_pt1 | contig 18791 bp, 14 predicted proteins | sample MIS2016152B_MG_FD_207673 | JGI IMG/M metagenome (GOLD analysis project Ga0316608, IMG submission 207673) | Microbial mat bacterial communities from Middle Island sinkhole, Lake Huron, Michigan, United States - MIS.2016.152B | ecosystem: Environmental > Aquatic > Freshwater > Lake > Sediment...
ATGTTTGGAAAGGGGAGCGGCTGTCAAATGGAACCATATTTTTATTGATCGTTATATCGGCTTTAACAAGGGTATTTTCTGCAATTTTACCGGTTATTTCAGGGAATTTTGTTCGGAGATCAATCAACATGGAATGATTGTCAGTTCCCCCCGAAATTACCTTATACCCTTTTTCAACAAAAACTTTCGCCATAACACTGGCATTTGCAATAACCTGCTGAATATATTGCTTATAACTGTCGGTTAATGCTTCTCCAAAAGCAACTGCTTTTGCAGCAATCACATGTTCGAGAGGACCGCCTTGAATACCTGGGAATACAGCAGAGTCGAGCATTTGCGACATCAATTTTAGTTCTCCTTTAGGAGTGGTAATACCCCAAGGGTTTTCAAAATCCTGACCTATCAGAATCATTCCTCCACGTGGCCCGCGTAATGTCTTATGCGTAGTAGTTGTAACAATGTGACAATGAGGAAAAGGATGGTTTAAGAATCCTTTGGCAATTAATCCGGCTGGATGCGATATATCTGCCATCAGAATTGCACCTACTTTATCGGCTATAGAACGCATACGTGCATAATCCCAGTCGCGTGAGTAAGCCGAAGCTCCGGCGATCAGCATTTTTGGTTTTTCGGCCAATGCTATACGCTCCATTTCGTTATAATCTACCTTGCCTGTAACTTCATCGACTTTATAGGCAACCGGTTTATATAGAATTCCGGAATAATTTACAGGGGAACCATGTGTTAAATGACCTCCGTGAGAAAGATCCAGGCCCAGAATAACGTCTCCTGGTTTTAATACGGCAAGCATAACAGCGGCGTTGGCTTGAGCACCCGAATGAGGTTGCACATTTACCCAATCTGCTTTAAAAAGTTCTTTTGCCCGGTCAATAGCAAGTTGTTCAGCTTCGTCAATAAATTGACAACCACCATAATAACGTTTTCCTGGGTACCCTTCGGCATATTTGTTGGTTAAGCAGGAACCCATAGCATTCATTACTTGTTCACTAACAAAGTTTTCCGAAGCTATTAGTTCAATTCCACTTAATTGGCGTTCTTTTTCTTTTTCGATAATAGAAAAAATCTGAATATCTCTGTTCATAAGGTTTTTTATTCGATTAAGATTTCAAAGGTAGAGGTTAAATTGTTTTTTTGAAAAAATCGTTCATAAAATTCTAAACTAGATATTAACAAAAAGGATTTAGGACCTTAAATATCTATCAAGTTCATTAAATAAATTCTCAAGAAAAATTGGCTTGGATAAGTAACCATTAAATCCTGAAGCTATGCATTTGCGGCGATCCTCGGTAGAAGCAAAAGCTGTTTCGGCAATAATTGGAATATTGGGGTAAATATTTCGAATCCGGGATGTTAGAATAAAACCTGAAATATCTTCCAACTGCAAATCCATAAGTATAACATCTATTGGGTGGTTTTTAAGTATCTCCAACGCTTCAGCACTATTGGCAGCAGAAAAAATTATCGCTTCCGTATCAGCAAGAAATTCTTCGAATAGTAAAATGCTGGTGGGGTCATCATCCACAATTAAAATCGCTTTGTTTTTCCAATTTCTTTCCAATAGAATAATATTAGTTTTCAAAAAAATTCCTTCTAATTTATACATCATTAAGTTATAATACTAATTAATTGAAGTTAAAAAAAGTGATTTAGAACACCTTTTAATGTAATATACAATACCTTTTGTAATTGTAATTAACTAATTAATTATGTTTAGCTTATATTAATTTTTGTATATAGCTAAAAATAGCTATAAATTTTTACAACCGCGTTGATGGGTTTAAATATGAAGTGTTCTGATTTATTAATTACTAACGTTTTATTAGAGATTCTTAATTCTAACGAAAAAGAACTTTTTAAAAGCAATACTACTCAGATAAGTTATAATAAAGGTAATTCAATTGTAAAACAAGGGGAGTTTGTTACCGAAGCAATTTTTATTTGCCAGGGTTTTGTGAAAGTTCATTCGGATTTTAGAAATCGAAATGTGGTTTTTAATGTTATAGGGCCAAATAACTTTGCTGGATTGGGTTCTATGGTGAGCATGGAGAAGCACCCATTTAATATCACTGCTATTGATGAAGTAAATGCATGTCTTATAGACATTAAAACAGTTCGCCAAATTGCTTATAGCAATTACCAATTTTCGCATAGTATTTTGCAGCTATTAAATTCCAGCGTGTTGCATTATGTTGAGCATACGTTGGTTTCTTTAACACAGAATAATATTCATGGGCGAATAGCCAATACAATTATCTATTTATCCGAACAGGTTTTTAAAAATATCACATTCGATATGTTGCTATCCAGGAAAGAGTTGGCTCAGTTCTGCAATATTTCGCGCGAGAACGTAATAAAAGTGCTTTATGAATTTAATAATGACGGATTAATTCGCCTGAATGGTAAAAAAATCCAGATCCTTGATATTGATAAGCTTCGCCGGATAGCTAACCATGGTTAAACTGAGCAACTCGTAAAGTATAATTTACATTAACATTTTACCTTATATGTTTGTCCTATACAATGCGTATAGTTAACATTGCATTTTAAATAGGAGAAACCCCAGATGGTAAAATATGAAAAGTTTAAATTGCCTAATGGCCTTATTGTAATTGTAAACGAGGACTATTCAACTCCTCTTGCTGCAATGAGCCTGCTATACAAGGTTGGCTCACGGAACGAATCTGAAGAAAAGACCGGGTTTGCACATCTTTTTGAGCATTTAATGTTTGGGGGATCTGTAAATATTGATTCCTATGATGAGCCACTTCAGCGGGTTGGTGGAGATAATAATGCCTTTACAAGTAACGATATTACTAATTATTATTTGTCACTTCCAACAGAAAACCTTGAAACTGGCTTTTGGCTCGAAAGCGACCGTATGCTTAGTTTAAATTTTTCTCAAAAATCATTGGATACTCAAAAGAGTGTTGTAATTGAGGAGTTTAGACAACGGTATTTAAACCAACCTTATGGGGATGCATGGTTATATTTACGTCCGGAAGCCTATAAAGTTCATCCATATAAATGGCCTACTATTGGTAAGGATATTTCGCACATTGAGAATGCTAACCTGGAGGATGTAAAAGACTTTTTTTATGGTTATTACGCTCCTAATAATGCAATTCTATCTGTTAGTGGAGATGTCACGGTTGCGCAAGTAGCTGCTTTGTGTCAAAAATATTTTGCACCTATTGAAAAGAGAGATTTAATTGTCAGGGATATATTACAAGAACCAGTTCAAACCAGTGAACGAATTATTGAAGTTCGGAAAAGAGTTCCATACGATGCATTATACATGGCTTTTCATATGCCGGGTCGTTTAAACAAAGCATACCATTGTTTCGATATAATATCCGACCTTCTCTCCGGTGGACGTTCTTCGAGGTTGTACCAAAAACTAGTGAAGGAAAAGCAATTATTTAGCGACATAAATGCATACATAACAGGCGATCTTGATCCAGGTTTATTTGTTTTTTCAGGAAAAATCATGAAAAATATTCCTGTACAGGAAGCAGAATTGGCAATTTTGGAAGAATTGGAACACATTAAAAATGGTTTGTTTGACGATGAGGAGCTTCAAAAGGTCAAAAATAAATACGAAGCAAATGTTGAATTTGGCAATGTAAATGTTTTAAACAAAGCATTGAATCTTTGTTATTTCGAAATGATAGGTGATGCCGGATTAATTAACACGGATATTTTCCAATATACATCCATTAGCAGGGACGAAATATCGAAACAGGCGAAACGGGTATTTAAACCTGAAAATTGTACCAAGTTATATTATTATGCAGAATAGGACCAACAATATGAGCGATCGAAAGAACCTTGACAGGGCAATTATACCGGGAATTAAAAATATTGAACGGTTTAATATTATTGAAGCGTCAAAATCTTTTCTGGACAACAATATTCCGGTATATACCATCTGCAACGGAGACCAGGATATTATAAAAATTGATTTTGTCTTTCCTGCCGGGAACTGGTATCAAAGTAATCCATTAGTTGCATTTGCTGTGAATAACCTTCTGTCGGAGGGGACAAAAACCAGGTCTTCATCTGATATTGCAGGGCTTTTCGATTATTATGGCGCAATTACTTCTTATAATGTTGATAAGGATAATGCAAATGTGAGTGTACTTATTCTTCGGAAGTATTTACCCAATATTCTTCCAATTCTTCATGAAATTCTCTCCGAACCTGTTTTTTCGACTTCGGAACTTGATATTTTCAGAAATAAGCATAAACAACTTTTTCAAATAGAACAAACTAAGGTGAAAAACATTGCCCGGATGAAATTATCGCAAATGGTCTTTGGAAATTCCCATCCTTACGGTTACATGTTGAAACTTGCCGATTTTGATCAATTGAATTCATCCGACTTACACAATTTTTTCCATAAACACTACAGTCAATCTGGAACAAATATTATACTTTCAGGCAAAGTACTACCGGAGGATATAAATCTGCTAAATTCTTATTTTGGCACAAAGAAGTTACAATCTGGATTTGAGGATAATCTCTTATTTAAGATTGCTCCTGAAAACAACCATAGCCGCCTCATTGAAATGCCTGATGCGGTTCAGTCTGCTATTCGGATAGGAAAAACTATTGTTAATAAAACACATCCCGATTATACTGGTTTATCAGTTTTAAACGTTATACTCGGTGGGTACTTTGGTTCCCGTTTAATGAGGAATATCCGGGAAGAAAAGGGATATACCTATGGAATACATTCCATGTTGGTGTCTTTTAAACACTCCGGCTATTTGGCAATTACTGCCGAAGTCGGAACGGATGTTACGAAGGAAGCATTGGCTGAGGTGTATAAAGAAATAGATTTTCTAAGGAACGAATTGGTTCCGGAAGAAGAACTGGAAAGAGTGAAAAGCTATATGTTGGGCGAAATGGTTCGAATGTTCGATGGTCCCTTTGCCCAAGCCGAAAGCTTTATGTCGATACTCGATTTTAATTTAGGGTACGAATATTATTATAACTATATCAATCAGTTAAAAAGAATTACAGCCGATGAAATTCTTCAACTTGCACAAGAATATTTTAAGCCGGAAGATTTCTTCCAGGTGGTGGTGGGGGCTATTCAGAAATAGTTTGATATTTATTTTTGTATTGATATTTTGGATTTTCGATATTTATGCACAAACAGATATCATTCCACCGGATCCTCCTGTATTTGAGTCGGTAAGTATTAATCCCAGCAGCGGCGATGTTACCATTCAATGGAAAAAGAGCCCTTCAGCAGATGTTGCAGGATATGTTGTTCAGGAAGATAGAGTTGGGGTTAATGGAAATTTTCCTATAGATACAATTTTCGAACCTACTACACCTTCCTTTACCTTTCCTTTTCCAAAAGTGTTGGATGGTACAGTGGGTTTTAATATTTATGCTATTGATTCTGCAAATAACAATAGCAATTATACTGCTCCATCGCATTTTACCATGTTCACAACACTTGAATATGATAGCTGCAACTCCTCCATACTGGTAAAGTGGACTCCCTATATTGGTTGGGGGAATAATTTAACAAAATATAAAATTTTCAGTATTGAGAACAATAATGTTTTAACACTTATAGGGGAGGTAAATTCGAATACAACTGAATTTCGTGTTTCAGGAATTCTTCAAAACCAAAATTATTGTTATTATGTTTATGCTGAACGGAACGATGGTATTACGGTAACTTCAACTGATTCCTGTCAAAATACGGCAGCGCCGATTCCTCCGGTTTATATTTTGGGTAATTCCACCCGGTATCAGGGAAGTAATTCTCTCAACCTTCAATTTAGTGTCGATTCTGCTGCAATTCGCGATGCTTATCGTTTATACCGGTCTTTATCCCCAAACGGGAATTATCAGCTATTGGCAGAACTTAATAAAGATGCAAATGCAGAAGTTGCATATACAGATGAGCTTCCGAGCCTAAATCAGTACTATTATAAATTGGTTTATATTAATGGGTGCAAAAACGAGGGCAATAGCTCTATTCCCATAAATAATATATTATTAAATGGCTCAAGTGCTTCCATGTCAAATAAATTAAAATGGAATTTATTTAATGAATGGCCCAATGGAATTGATATGATTCAGGTTTATCGCAGCCAAGGGTCCAATGCAGTGGAATTAATAACAACATTATCATCAAATGCGACTGAGTATATTGATCAGATTACTTCTCAGGATGAAGTTCAGGGAGATATTTGTTATTATGTCAGGTTTATTTCAAAGCCCGACCAATTGGGTATTGTGCGAGTATCAGAATCCAATATTTTTTGTGTAAATATGTTGGGCGATGTATTTGTACCCAATGCCTTTACTCCTAATGGAGATGGTCAGAATGATGTTTTTATACCGTCCTTTTCAATTTTACCTTCCAAATTTTTATTTTCCTTATACGATCGCTATGGATTTAAGGTGTTCGAAACCTCTGATTATAGCAAGGGGTGGGATGGTAAGCTACCAAACGGTAAAAAAGCATTGGAAGGAAGTTATATTTATTACCTCCGAATTGAAAATGCTTCCGGTGGGGAAATTGAGAAACGCGGGAACTTTTCAGTTATTTACCCCTAAAAAACGACCATCTTAGACACAATATGTTAACTTTGCATGTTAAAATCTAAAAATTAGGATGGCTATTCTAAGTGAAGCGGAAGAACTTGAGATTCGGCGTCGATTCGACGACCTGCTAAGTTGTTGTGCACGGATTCAAAATACGGATGACCGTAATTCGATAATTAAGGCGTTTGAGTTAGCAAATGAAGCGCACAAAGAGATGAAGCGCAAATCGGGGGAGCCTTATATCCACCATCCTATTGCGGTTGCTAAAATTGTAGTTCAGGAAATCGGACTGGGGACAACTTCTGTTATCTGCGCCCTGCTCCACGATACAGTGGAGGATACCGATTATACCCTGGAATATATTGAGTCGAACTTTGGGCCAAAAATCGCTTCCATTGTTGATGGATTAACCAAAATTTCAGGTGTTTTCGATAAAAATTCCTCCCTTCAGGCTGAGAATTTCAGAAAGATGTTACTCACTCTTTCGGATGATGTGAGGGTAATACTGATTAAACTTGCCGACAGGTTGCACAATATGCGCACCTTAGATGCACTACTTCCACATAAACAGATCAAAATAGCAGGAGAAACCATCTATTTGTATGCCCCTTTGGCACACCGTTTAGGATTATATGCCATTAAAACAGAGCTTGAAGATTTGAGTTTAAAGTACCGGCATCCTAAAATTTACAACGAAATTGTAAACCGGTTAAGTGACAATGAGCAAGCCAGGAAAAAACTAATCGACGATTTTATTAAGCCTATCCATGAACGGTTAAACAGTGTGAACATTCACAATGATATTAGTGGAAGGCCAAAATCGATCTATTCGATTTATCACAAAATGCAGCATAAGGGAGTACCATTTGAAGAGGTATACGACTTATTGGCTATCCGTATTACGTTTGATCCCGTACCAGATGTTCCCGAAAAAACACAGTGTTGGAATATTTATGCAATTATTACAGATATATATAGGCCCAAGCCAGAACGCATCCGAGATTGGGTTAGTACTCCCAAAGCTAATGGATACGAAGCTCTTCATGCCACTGTAATGGGGCCTCATGGAAAATGGATCGAAGTTCAGATTCGGACTAGGAGGATGGACGAAATTGCCGAACGAGGTTTTGCGGCTCACTGGAAGTATAAAAATGTCCAGTCGCAAGAGTCGGAGTTAGATAAGTGGCTCAAGAAGATTCGGGAAATGCTGGATAATCCAAGTACCGATGCCCTGGAGTTTCTTGACGAATTTAAAATGAATCTATTTTCATCGGAAATTCACGTTTTCACACCCAAAGGGCAAATTAAAGCACTTCCCAAAAATGCTATAGCACTGGATTTTGCCTACGAAATACACTCCGAAATTGGTAATTCTGCTATTGCTGCGAAAGTCAATCACAAGCTTGTTCCGTTAAATCATATTCTTACCAGTGGTGATCAGGTAGAAATTTTGACATCCGACAAGAAAAAGGCGCAAAAAGAATGGCTCGAATTTGTAGTGACGGCAAAAGCAAAATCGGCCATTAAAGACTCTATAAAGGCCGATATTAAGAACAGAATTGAGCTTGGAAAAGCTACCCTCGAAAAAAAGCTAAAGGAATTCAACTTAACACCTAGTTCCCGAATATTTAAAAAACTCCTACCTGAGTATGAAGTCAATACTAAGGATGAACTTTACAGTAAAATTGGTAGTGGTATTATAAAGCTTGATGATCTTTCGAAAGTTCTTAAAAAGAATACAAAAAGTAAATGGATCAGGTATTGGGAATTGCAATTTACAAAGGTAATACCGGGAGTTTCGAAGAAAGAGGAAACTGAAACCGAAACTCCACTTCCTTTAGTGAATAACGGAAGCAAGATTGACCCTAAAGGAACTTTTATTTTAAAAGATACCGTAGAAGGCTCAGAACCGAATTATAAACTGGCAAAGTGTTGCAATCCCATTCCCGGTGACGATATTGTTGGTCATCGAAGTGCGAACGATGTGGTTATTATTCATAAATCCAGGTGTATTAACGCTGTAAAGCTTGTTTCCAGTCATGGAGAGCTAATAGTTCCTGCTAAATGGACCACTTATAAAATCCTGTCTTTTTTAACGAGGGTTTCGATGCAAGGCATAGACCGGTTTGGCATTTATAACCAAATTACAGCTGTTATAACTACTAAGTTGAATGTAAATATCCGGAGTATTAACCTGTCCAGCCACGATGGAATCTTCGAAGGTTATTTGGATTTGTATGTACATAATGCAAAGGACATCGATTTTCTTATCACCACTCTGCTTAATATTAAAGGAGTTGAATCGGTTACGCGTATAGAAGTGCTTCAGGATTAATCTTATTTTTATTTAGTCTACTTAGTGAGTATTAAAAAAAATAGTATAAATTTGAAGTGTTATTTATAATTAGACTAAGTTATGATTCAAGATAGCACCAAAGAGACGGTTAAAAAAATCTTTACTGAATATTTAGAAAAGAAAGGTCACCGCAAAACTCCAGAGCGCTATGCTATTCTCGATGAAATATACTCGCGCGATAGCCATTTTGATATAGAGTCGCTCTATATTTTTATGAAAAATAAAAACTACCGGGTTAGTCGTGCTACACTTTATAATACAATTGACCTGTTACTCGATTGCAATCTGGTAGTCAAGCATCAGTTCGGAAAAAATATTTCTCAATTCGAGAAGGCATATCAATGCACACAGCACGATCATTTAATTTGCACTCAAACAGGTAAAGTAATAGAATTTTGCGATCCCCGTATTCACGAAATTATAAAAACTGCCTGTGAGCTTCATAACTTCGATCCTTCGCATCATTCGCTATATATTTATGGTGTTATTAAAGAAACCACTTCTATAAAGGATAAGTCGATCAACAAATAGTAATTGTTCTCTCTTAATTTACCAGTTTCAAGTCAAATTGTTGATTTCTATTTTGAAATTTTATCTAAAAACTTTTCAAAGCCCGGATTTATAATACCAATAATTTGTACCTTCGTCATCCGGTAAAACAATCAATTAATTAGACGAAGGCTCCCTGAACATGTTAATTTTGAGCATGAAAGATTTCATGGGCCATTCTCTGATTATTAAAAAAACATGAATATAAAATGAAACTAGACGTATTGCTTGGCCTTCAATGGGGCGACGAAGGTAAAGGGAAAATTGTGGATGTGCTTACTCCGAAATATGATGTAATTGCTCGTTTCCAAGGAGGGCCAAATGCGGGCCATTCCCTTGAGTTTAACGAAATAAAACATGTTCTTCACACCATTCCTTCTGGTATTTTCCATCCGAAGAAAATCAACATTATTGGTAACGGAGTAGTTATTGATCCTGTGGTATTTAAAAAAGAAATTGAAGAATTAAAAGCATTAAAGGTAGATTTTAGTAATTTGTTTATTTCGAAAAAAGCACATCTGATTTTACCTTCGCATCGCTTGCTGGATGCAGCTTCTGAAGCATCTAAGGGCGTAAGCAAAATTGGGTCAACATTGCGTGGTATCGGACCTACCTATATGGACAAAACAGGTCGAAATGGTATTAGAGTTGGCGATATTTTCAGCCCGGACTTCAAGGAAAAATATTCTTTCCTTACCAATAAGCATATCGATATTTTAAAACAATATAACTTCGATTATGAATTGACATCGAAGGAGGCCGAGTGGTTTGAAGGGATTGAAGTTATTCGTAGTTTTCAGGTAGTAGACAGCGAATATCTCATGAATAAATATATTCAGGAAGGCAAAACAACTTTAGCTGAAGGGGCTCAGGGAACAATGCTGGATATCGATTTTGGCTCGTATCCGTTTGTAACTTCATCGAATACTATCTGTGCAGGAGCATGTACCGGATTGGGTGTGGCTCCCAATCGCATTGGAGAAGTAATGGGAATTGTTAAAGCATACTGCACCCGCGTTGGCAGTGGACCTTTTCCTACGGAATTAAATGATGCCACAGGTGAAAACCTTCGAAAAATTGGACATGAATTTGGAGCAACTACGGGTCGTCCGCGCAGATGTGGATGGTTAGATATTCCAGCTTTGCGTTATTCGGTAATTATTAATGGAGTATCCCAAATTATCCTTACTAAATCAGATATTCTATCTGAATTCGATACGATTAAAGTTTGTACGCATTATAAGATTGATGGTAAAATAACCGACCAGTTACCTTTTGATGTGAATGTTGAAATAGAACCGGTTTATCGCGAATTTAAAGGTTGGAAAAAGGATATTACAGAGGTTACCAGGTTAGAAGAATTGCCGGTAGAACTAATGGAATATATTCGGTTTATTGAGGAAGAAGTAAAAGTGCCGGTGACAATAATATCAGTTGGGCCTAATAGAAAACAGACAATATTTAAGAAATAATTGATTTACTCATAGAAAAGGCTTTAACTTCAGGGTTAAAGCCTTTTTTTGTGACTTTCGGCGGAGAAATTATACTATTATTCTTGTTTTTTGTCGACAGCTTTGTTCGAGGGCAAATTTAGGCCATATCCGGAAGTTTTGTCGTCATTTTTGAGCAGGAAAGCGAATATCATAGCAACAATCCCAAATCCTACAAACATTAACATGGTTGGAGTATAATACAATACCGAGCCATGTTTGAGCATTTCGGGGGTAATACCAGGGTTTGTTCTGTCTAATATTATACCGGCAATAACGGGAACCGCAAATAGTCCAAGGTTTTGCATCGAAAACATGGTTCCATAGGCTGTACCTATTTTATTTACAGGTACAATTCTTGCAACCGAAGGCCACATTGCAGCAGGTACCAACGAAAAGGCTATTCCCAATAAACCAATTAATACATATGGATTTAAATGTGTAAAGGCGAATAAAATATGCACTATTACAAGCATGCTCGACCCAAAAATCATAAATAAAGCGCCTTTACCAATCCGGTCGACCAGATATCCGAATAATGGAGTGAAAATTACTGTACACATAGGTAACCACGACGCTATATTTCCGGCAGTATCTTCAGGAACATTAAATTTGTTATGAAAGAAATCGGGAGCATATTTTAAAAAAGGGAATACAGCAGCATAAAAAGTTACACAAAGCGCAGTTATATAAATAAAAGATCGATTAGTTATTAAAGAAATGAAATCTTTAAAACTAAATTCTTCTTCTTTATCAAGTAGACCTTCCTGTTTTATCTGTTTATCTAATTTGATGTCAAAAACAAGATATACCAGAAATCCTAATAAAGCAATGGATATCAAGCTAACAGCAAGCCAAATTGGCTTGGTCCAATCTGGCTCAAGAATTGTTGGTCCAATTCGTAAAGCGAGGGCAGATCCTATTCTTGCAATCCCAAGGTTTATTCCAAATGCTAATGCAAGTTCTTTTCCTTTAAACCACTTAACAATGGTTTTACTAATAACAACAATGCTGGTTTCAGCACCCAATCCAAAAAGCAACATTCCAAAGGCCATCATTTTAACCTGCGGCGAAAAACGGGTTAGGAAGGAGCCCATAAAAGTATATCCAAAACCTCCATTTCCATAATATTCGGTAGCGCCATACGCGGTTACAAATGCGCCCACAACCATAAATAATACAAATACCATCCCGGTAATTCGAATGCCGATTTTATCAAGTATAATTCCTCCGAAAATAGCCATTAATAAAAAAGTATTTGGAAAGGCATAGAAACCTTGTACCCATCCATAATCTTCGGATGAAAAGCCTAATTTTTCCTGTAGGACTGATTTCAAAGGAGAGAGTGCGTCGTAAAAATAGTAATTGGCAGCCATAACATAGCTTATTAACAATAAAACGCTCCACCTGGCTACTGCCGATTCTCGTAATACTTTTTTTATTTCGCCCATACTTTATTTCCGTCCTTTAAATGTTTAGGAATGTTTAGCTGATCTTTAGTTTTTTAACAGCGCGGTAAAATTAATAATTCCCTTTGCAAACGATTCCCATGACAGGTTTTCTTTCAATTGACGGATGTTCTCTTTGTAGTTGATCTGCAATGGATTGTTGAAATAGTGTTGTATAGCATTTACCAGGGATAATGTTTCGGCTTTTTCTACAATTAATCCGGTGGATTCGTGCGTGATTGATTCTTTTAATCCGCCCACATCAGTAGCTATGAGAGGTGTTTCGAAATGAAAGGATATTGAAGTTATACCACTTTGTGTTGCCGATTTATAGGGAAGAATACAAACATCGGCAGCACTGAAAAAATCAGGTACTTTGCTGTCAGGGATATAATCGGTAAATAAATGAATATTCTCCTTTAAAGGGGAATTGTTAATTTGTTCCTGATATTTTTCAAAACTTCCATAACACTCCCCTGCAATAATTAATTGAAACGAGGAATCGAGTTTGCCAAATGCTTCAATAAGTAAATCGAGGCCTTTGTAATCGCGAATAAACCCAAAAAATAGCAACGTCTTTTTTGCTGGATCAATGTTAAGTTTTTGGCAGGCATATTTCCTTTCTAATGGAGCGCCGAAATGATTATACAGAGGATGATCTAACCGAATGCATTTGGCGTTTGGTTGTAACTGTAGCAAATCTTTTTGCACAGCATCGCTCATTGCGATAAACCCTGTATTCTGATTTAAAAAGTATTTCGTCAAAGGCGCATCAAAGAATTTTTTTTCATGTGGGATGACATTGTCGAGAATCGTAATGATCTTTGTATTCATTTTAATTAATGCAGCAACAGAGCCAAGCGATGGTGCCAGAAACGACATCCAATATTTCATTATCAATACATCCGGTTCAAAAGCATTTATTTTTTTTGCAGTTGTCAGATACGAAATTGGATTTATTGAGTCGAGTAACTGAGTTGCAGGAATTGGATCAGCCGTTTCATCATTCAGCACCAACTGAGTTTTACCGGGAAAAAGAATGGTGGGATATTGCCTTGTAAATGTAAAGGCCGAGACAGTATGTTCTTTTTCAAGGGCACGAAACAACGATGCATTAAATTGTGCAATTCCACCCCGAAAAGGGAAAAATGTTGAAAGGTAAGCTATACGCATTGCCGATAAATAGAAAGAATATTATAAATAGAATATTTTAGACAGAATTACTTCAATAGATTTTCAATATGGTTAAAAATCTTTTCCGGACTTAAATCGTTCATACAGGGTTTATCCCGTTTGCAGGTATTTCCATAATAGCAGTCACAGCCACTGTTGGGTTCTACAATAACTCCATTTCCGTAAAGCTCAAACTCATGTTTGTTAAAGATGTTGTTCATTAACACCATCGGTTTTTTTAAGCCAATGGCAATGTGCATCATCATCGAAACCTGGGTAACAATTAAATCGCAATTCGACGTAAGGGAGATAAACTCTTGCAATGAATAATGTCCGGGGTAATAAGCATGGGTTTTGTAAGTCAGGCTGGTGTTTTTATCGTGTTCGTCGCTTCCTCCCAGTAAGACGGGATAAAAGCCACCATCTTTCAGCATAGAAATAAGCTTAACCCAATAATCATCGGGCCAAAGACGGGTTTGCCAACGTTTACCACATCCGGTATTAAGGCCTACTATTTTTTTGCCATCGGCTTTGGTTCGGATGCTCTGCCACTTTTTGGCCAGCTCTTGGTTGTAATTTAGTAGATATGGCTCTCCTTCAAATGTCAGGTGGCATATTTCGAAAATTTCTTCCAGGTAATTTTTTGTATTGGTTTTCGAGATATTGTCGAATAAACCAGTAATAAGCTTATGTTCAGCATTTGGAGTAGCCAGGGCAATATGAAAGTTTTCCCAAGTAAAGCCATATTTTTCGTTAGCATTTACATCCTTCAGTAAAGAACAGGCCTCGGTTTCTTTATCGAGGTTTATGGCAATATCGAACTGTTGGTTCTGAACTGCATAAATGGATGCAAACTCTAACCGGACTATTACATCTACCTGATCAGTTGGCAATACATCAGGGGAGTGGGTAACCCAGGTTATATGACAGTCGGGATATAATTTCCTGAACCGCACCACCAATGGAGTTGTCCGAATAACATCACCAATAGCGCCCAGTTTAATAATTAGAATTTTTTTGGTGATAGGGGAGTACTCATCGCAAGCATTACAAACTTTATTTCGAAGTTTATTTGGAGTACAGGGTATATGTCCCCTGAAATATCGGCAGTCGAATTTTAAGTGCTCAATCATAAGAAACTAAACTAAATTTCACGCCAAAGATAGGTCTAAAAGATGAATCGGGCAAACCTTGCGTTTTGATTGAAAAGGGATAATCGAAAGATACTCTAATACTGGAATAGAGAATTATTAAAATGGTTATTGTATTTAAGGATTTATAACGATCGATTACCCTCCCAACTTACTACCAATGTTCCTAGCATTTGAGGAGTATTATAGTATTTTTTTTTATATTTCAGGTAATTAGGATTAATACAAGAATCGCTAAAAATAAACTCTGTAAATTCAAGCAGTTGTTTTCCAAGGTTATGTTCAATAGCAAGCTGGTCGGCATGAGCTTCGGTGGTTTGGCGTCCCTTAATAAAAATGTAGTTGAAAAGTAATTTCGTTAGACTCCAGTTTGAACGTTTAGAATAATCGACAATATGGCCAAGTTCATGTCCAATTACCCCTGTTAAAGCGTCAGATGAAATACGCTGCACGATTGTTTTTTCGTGACAGGTGTTGCTATTTATAGTAATTTGGTACTCGCGGTTTTCTTTTCTATGGAAAAAATAGTCCCAGCGGGGAGTTGCTTTCATTGAGGTGAAAATTTTTTTATAAGCGAATTTTATTTTGATTTTTGAAAGCTCGGGGTAATTGGAGAGTGCGATGAGAATTTCTTTCTCCAGATCGTTTGGTATTTCTTTGTTAAATGAAAATTGTTTTTTCAACTCGTTTAGAGAAGCGGTCGTTGCCGAATCTCGATTGAAATTTTCAGATGCTATGGAAAGCTCTTGTGCTAAAGTACCAAGTAAAAAACTTACTATTAATATTATTTTTCGAACCACTTTTACCCTCCCCTTCATACCCTTGTTGTATATTAATCTTCAATTTTTAGTTTATCTATTTAATTTTGTATAGAATAAGAGCTAAAAATTATTGGTAATTGATACGTAAATATTTGTTGGTGGTTTTAAATTCCTATAAATTATTCTGTAAAAATATCTTAAATGAATAATAATTACCTCAATAAGGATAGAGGTATGAAGAATATTAACCCGAATTATTCATACTAATAGATAGAATATGGGTATAAATATCTATATATGAATTAGTTATACGGCAAATTTATTACGCACGCAAATGAGAGATTAAAAGAAAGCTTTTTCGAGTAGATTTAAGCCAGTTTTCTTCGGTTTTAGTGCAGAGAAAATCAGTATTCTTTGATGGCAATACTGGACAGCTTATTTTACTTATTTTACTTCCGGGCAACGTACATACTTCGCGATGGATGACTAAGATACTGAACCGCATCGTAAAAGCCATACGAACAAAATTTCCGCGAATACAATTCATTGTAAGAGCTGATGCCGGATTTTAGTAACCCTGACTTTTTCAACCTAAAAGCAGATTCTAATTTTGAGTTTTGCATGGGGTTACGACGTAATCACATTATTAACAGACTGATAAATAATAGTTATGATGAAGTGAAAAACAATTTGCCGATAATAATGAACCCTTTCAACGCTTGTTTAATATGTGGCTGTTTATAATAAACAACACAGTAGCTAAAAAACAAAAATTTGAGCACGTTCTCAATAATTCGAAGTCAAATTTATTTTTTTGGGAATTGGAGCTTTCTATTAATTTCGTTGGCCATAGTAATAGCAGCAAATGCTGCCAAAGATAATCCAACCTAATAAATGTTATGCTGAATTCAGTTTGTTACAAGTTAAGGAGGATTTTAAATTTACAATCTACAAAAAAAGGCAGACTATGCAAAGATAGTCTTGCCTTTTCATTTACTAGTATTATCCTTCATTACGTTTAAGCCTTAAAATTTCGTACGGCTCAGATAATAATTGGATTGATTAAAATTGATGACCCGGCTTAAATAAGCGTAAGCAAGAAAATATTTGCCAGCATACCCGAATAGTAAAAAGCAACAAATTAGTTGTTATGACCCGAAATGAAAGCTTCACTTAATTCAAAACGAGATTACCGGGACTGCGTTTCGACCAGGTAGATGCATTTCTGACTTTATATGTTTTCTTGTTTTGCGATTCGTAATAAGTCCGCATAAGTATTTCGGCTAAAATGCCTGTTGTAATGAGCTGAATGCCAACTAACGTTAGCATAACGGCCAATATAAGCATCGGCTTTCCCCAAATGTTTAAACCCATAACCTTTTGAAAAACCAGGTACATATTTAAGATAATACCGGTAAAGAAAACTACCAACCCCCAAATGCCAAATAAATGCATTGGCTTGGACAAATATTTTTGAAAAAAGACCATAAGTACCAAATCGGCCATTACTTTGAAAGTCCGGTTAATTCCATATTTCGATTTACCATTAATCCGCGGATGATGTTTCACTTCTACCTCTGCCATCCGAGCACCCTGCAAACAAGCCAGAATTGGGATAAATCGGTGAAGTTCGCCGTAAAGGCCCAGTGTTTTGGCAATATCAGCCCTAAAAACTTTCAATGTACAGCCATAATCTTTCATATAAACACCCGTAAACTTTCGGATAAGGAAGTTGGCAATTTTACTGGGAAGTTTGCGTAAAACAAATCCATCCTTGCGGTTTGCCCTGATACCTGCAACTACATCCATGTGCTGGTTTAAAAGCATACTTACCATGCGGGGTATATCATCGGGGTCGTTTTGCAGATCTCCATCCAGGGTACAAATTAAATCGCCCGAAGCATAATCGATACCGGCAGCCAGTGCTGTGCTCTGACCATAATTTTTACTCAACTCAACCAGGTGCACATTTCGCTCGCTAAGTTTCCGTATTTCTCCAATACTGTTATCGGTTGATCCGTCATCCACAAAAATGACTTCATAATTCATTCCTATTAAGGCATATTGAATTTTAAAAAAGAGGGGGGCTATATTAGCCTCTTCATTATATATGCAAACAACAACTGAGAGTTTCATAAACTTTGTTTTAACAGGCTTAATGCATACCCAAAAATATAATATACAATTATGTCAAGGGGCATAATTAACACTGTAAAACTATGCATCCTATATTTCGTTAGCCTGATTTTAACTTTAAATATTTATTTAATATAGATACAGATAAAGCTTTCAAATTAACTTCCCGGCTTTCTTAAACAAATGGTTAAACTTTAGGCAAATGAAATTTTGGAAGGTGTTTTTTAAGACGGTTTTAAAAATTATAATTTCAGTTGCTGCGCTATACTTTGTTTATAGAAAGATAGATCTGGAAAAATTGATTGAAACTATCCAAATTATTAAGTGGTTTCCCTTGGTGATTGCATTCCTTTTTTTAAATCTATCGCAGTGGACAAGCACTTTAAGGCTTAAATTAATCTTAAACACGATCGATATCACTATCACTTTTAAGAAAAACCTCGCATTGTATTACAAAGGAATGTTTTATAACCTTTTTCTACCGGGAGGAATTGGGGGAGATGGATTTAAGGTTTATTTGTTAAACAGGTATTATAAGCAACCAGTTAAAATCATTATCGGAAGTTTATTGTTAGACCGCTTGTCGGGATTGGTTGGTATCGTTTTTTTAGCTTTGCTCGGATTGGTAGTATGCAACCCCGTTTTACCTATACAATGGGGGTTATGGGGGTGGATTATTTTGCTGTCCCTTTGTTACCCGGCCTTTTATGCTGTAGTAGCCATTTTCTTTAAGCGGTTTAAACTTCATTTTCTAAAAATAAGTCTCTTGGGAATTTCGGTTAATCTTATTCAGGCAGTTTGTATTATTACAATACTATATGCGCTGGGAATATCCGGACATATTATAGCTTACATTACTGTTTTTTACATTTCATCGGCTGCTCTGGTTATTCCTTTTACAATAGGTGGAGTTGGTATCAGGGAACTTGTTTTCACCTTTGCACCTGCATTCCTGCCCATTGAAGCGCATATCGGGATCACACTGAGCCTCATATTTTTTCTGCTTGGGGCAATCAGTTCCCTGGTAGGCATAGCCCTCAATCTAAGAGGTATTAAAGTATTCATTATGAAGCTATAATGAGAAAGGAAAATTGCATATAATATAGGGGGATATATGATCCCTCAATTGAAAA
>Ga0316608_1000482_pt1 | contig 18743 bp, 17 predicted proteins | sample MIS2016152B_MG_FD_207673 | JGI IMG/M metagenome (GOLD analysis project Ga0316608, IMG submission 207673) | Microbial mat bacterial communities from Middle Island sinkhole, Lake Huron, Michigan, United States - MIS.2016.152B | ecosystem: Environmental > Aquatic > Freshwater > Lake > Sediment...
GCTCAAAGCTTGATAATCATATACATATTGGGCATGGAGTTGTAATTGGCGAAAGATGTTTATTTGCCGGACAAGTTGGTATTGGAGGAAAAGCAATAATTGGAAATGAAGTCATGCTCTGGGGACAAGTTGGTATAACTAAAGATGTTACAATTGGAGATGGAACTATAGTTTTAGCAAAAAGCGGAGTTTCAAAATCTCTCAAAGGTAATACTGTATATTTTGGAATTCCGGCAATCGAAGCTAATAAGGCATATAAACAATTAAGTTGTGTTAGAAAACTGCCCGACTTTTTTCAAAATTTAGAACAATAAAATATCAACAATTTAGCAAAATTTTAAAAATTTGAGAATGTGAAAATGTGAAAATATGGGAATTTAAGAATTTGAGAATATTTTATTTTCAGCTTGTTGTTATAATAATATTATTTTATTTTGTCGATTAGAAATATTGCTAAAAAAATTAAATGTTGAGATTCTATATTAACTGACCAAAGAAATGTTCTTTTTTATAATTAAATGATAATAAGCTGCAAATTAAGAAATTTATTGAATTTTAATTGTATTATTTATGTAATCTACAATTTGATTTGCTAACTTTATTGTTTTAAATCCATCTTCAACAGAAACAACAGGTAAACTATTGTTAATTATTGAATTGTAGAAACTTTTAAGTTCTTCAACAACAGAATTTACAACAGGTACAATAATTTTTTTAGTTTCAAATTTTAGAAGTTCTCCTGAATGAGTTTCAACTATTTTGGATTTATTTTCAGCCAAACTGTTAACCTTCTCTATTTGTTTAAGATATGCAACTTTCTTGTTATAATCAATTGTAAAAAATGAATTATCTGTATAAATAAGCGTTTTACGTATATTATTAGATGCCAGTCTGCTTGAATTTACGCTTGCAACAACTCCATTTGCAAATTCAATTCTTGCATTTGCTATATCAATATTTTTGCTGTAAATATTTGCTCCTTTGGCTCTTACATCAGTAATTACAGAATCTACCAAATTGAGAATAATATCCAAGTCGTGAATCATAAGGTCGTGAATTACTGAAACATCAGTATTTCTATTTTTAAACTTAGAATGTCGGTTTGTTTCAATATACGAAATTTTATTCAAAAGAGGTTTAATTTGATAAAAAGAAGGGTTAAATCTTTCAACATGACCAATTTGAAATTTTATCCCTTTTTCTTTTACCTGATTTTTAATTGTTTCAGCTTGTTCCAAAGTAACAACCATTGGTTTTTCTACAAATACATGTTTGTTTTTTTCAAGAGCTTTTAAAATACAATCAAAATGTGATGTTGCAGGTGTTACAATATCAATAACATCAACATCTTCAAGTAACTGTTCATAAGAACTATAAGGCTTTATTTTAAAGTTTTTAGATACTTCATTTCTTGTCAATTCATCAATATCATAAAATCCTGTTAAATCAAAATTTTTAGTCTGATTTATACAGTTTATATGTACTTTTCCAAAATGACCTACACCTACTAATCCAATTTTCAGCATTAATTCAAAATTTACAGTTACAATTTATTTATCAAATTATCAGGTTCTTTAATTATTTACGAAATGTAAATTTCCAGTCTTTTTTTTCACAAATTTAAAACTATTTTCATAATAAAAAATCTTTTTTTCTGAGTAAAAATATTGGGACAGTATCTTTACTTACGTTGTTATAAACATGAGTATAAAAATCATTTTTTCAATCAAACAATTGAAAATTATATAATATGAATATCCGTTTTAAACACAAAAGTAAAAAAAAATAAACAGAAAAAAAAGTCATCGCTTTGCGAACTTGCTTAAATTGAAATACTAACGTTAAAAAGAGTGATTTGTTCTTTGAATGTACAATGTAATTTAATTATCCTAAGTATTTCAGTTGAAGCAAGATTTACCTAACGGTGAAAAAGTTCTCCAAAATGACATTTGTTTGTGATTTTTACGGATAATCATTTAATATAATAAAGATATTTCAAAATACAAAGTCAAAAAAATTTAACATTTTTTTATTTAAAGTCTTTCTAAATAACAAATAATTTTATACCTTTGCAAACGAAATTTATATTTAGAACTATAAACATTAAAATATTAAATTATGTCAGTATTAGTAGGAAAAAATGCACCATCATTCTCAGCATCAGCAGTTATAAATGGTAGCGAAGTTGCAGAAGACTTTTCATTGGAACAATATATCGGTAAAAAATATGTTGTTTTTTATTTTTATCCGGCAGATTTTACTTTTGTTTGCCCAACGGAAATTTTAGCTTTTCAGGAAAAAATAGCAGAATTTGAAAAACGCAATGTTCAAGTAGTTGGATGTTCGGTTGATTCTCAATTTTCGCATTGGAAATGGTTACAGACCGAAAAAAAAGAAGGTGGAATTAAAGGTGTTAAATATCCGTTAGTTGCCGACAATTCTATGACTATTTCAGAAAATTATGGTGTTTTAGCCGGTTCTTACGACTATAACGAAAATGGAGAAGCTGTATTTGTTGGCACACCAATGGCTTACAGAGGATTATTTTTAATTGATAAAGAAGGTGTTGTTCGTCATCAAGTTGTTAATGACATGCCTTTAGGCAGAAGTATTAACGAAACTTTAAGAATGGTTGATGCATTGCAATATTTTGAAAAACACGGAGATGTTTGTCCTGCAGATTGGAAAAACGGAGACGAAGCTCTAAAAGCTACTCAAAACGGAATTGCTGATTATTTGAGCAAACACTAAAAACTTTAAAAAAAATATTTTATAAAAAGCATCTAAATGATGCTTTTTTTTTTATATTTGTGAAATGAGAGAGAGTGCAATATACAGAAATATTAATACACAGTATTTTAAAGCGAAATTATTGTCATGGGCACAAAATTTCTCTCATATAGCTTATTATGATTCAAATTATTCGGATAATAATTTTAATAAAAAATCGTATCAAAATTACGATTGTATAGTTGGTGTTGATAAAATTTCGGAACTGATTATTGGAGAAAATGATAATTTTGAAAAACTTAAATCCTACAGTAACAAAGTGAAAGACTGGATTTTTGGATTTTTGACATATGATTTAAAAAATGAGATTGAAGACTTAAAATCAAAAAATTCAGATAATTTGAATATGCCGATAATGAGTTTTTTTCAACCAAAATTATTGTTTTTTATAAACAAAAATATTATAAAAGTAGAATTTGATACAGATTACACTCCCCGAATTCTTGTCAACAACTTGGTAAAACAAATAAAATGTTATGTACCGAATAAAATAAATTCAACAGAAGTAAATCTAATCCAAAAAGTTAGCAAAGAAAAATATATAGAAAATATAAATGAAATAAAAAAATACATCAACAAAGGTTACATTTACGAAATGAATTATTGCATCGAATTTTATTCTGAGGAAACGTTAATAAATCCTGTCGAAAAATATCTGGAACTAAATAAATTATCGTCAAGTCCTTTTTCTTGTTTTTATAAATTATACGACAGGTTTTTAATGTCGGCAAGTCCAGAAAGATTTTTGATGAAAAAAGGTGTAAATATTATAAGTCAGCCAATTAAGGGAACAGCAAAGCGAGGAATAACACCGGAAGAAGATTTGAAATTTAAAACTCAGTTAGCTAACGATTCGAAAGAACAGTCTGAAAATGTGATGATTGTTGATTTAGTGCGCAACGATTTATCAAAAACAGCAGAAACAGGCAGTGTTGAAGTTGAAGAATTATTTGGAATTTATACTTTTCCACAGTTACATCAAATGATATCGACTGTTAAATCAAAATTAAGAAATGATGTAAATTTTTTTGATGCAATAAAAGATTGTTTTCCAATGGGTTCAATGACAGGAGCACCAAAGATAAAATCAATGGAATTAATCGAAAAATTTGAAGAAACAAAACGAGGTTTATATTCAGGAGCAGTTGGTTATGTTTCGCCATATTACAATTTTGATTTTAATGTAGTTATAAGAAGCATACAGTACAATAAATCACGTAAATACGTTTCATTTATGGTAGGTAGTGCAATAACATCAAAATCAGACCCCGAAAAAGAATATGCAGAATGCTTGCTCAAAGCCGCAGCAATGAAACAAGCATTGTATTCAAATTCATAGCTTATCAAATTTCGTTATTCATAAAACCTTGTTTTTCGAGAATTTTCAAAAACTCTTTAGAAAAATGTAGATTATCAGCTTTTTTGTATCTTTTTTCTGTAAAAATCTGAGCTAAATTTTCGGTTTTATTATCAAAAATTAATTTCTTAGTAAATTCCAATTCCTCTTTTTCTTTGTGCAATTTTTCAATATCTTCTTTTGAATAATCTTTATAAGTATCGAAATGAACAACTGCTTCAATAGGCAGTCTATCAGTTAAATCTGGACTAATATCGGGATAACCCAAAACAACTGTTGTAACAGGAACAACACCTTTAGGAAGATTTAAAACTTCAATAATTTTTTCGGCAGTATAAGTTGTAGTACCAAGATAACAAATTCCTAAACCATAATATTCCGCAGCAATACAGGCATTTTGAGCAGCAATTGTTGCATCTATAGTTGCATTATATAACCAAAGAAAATTATCATAAGCAGGAACTGTATTCCTAAGTTCGCACCATTTGTTAAATCGGTTTATATCAGCACAAAAAGTTAAAACAACTGGAGCTTCCTTTACCATTGCCTGATTAAAATGAGCCGGAAGTAATTTTTCTTTTATTTCCTGATTTTTTGTAACAATAATGCTATAAACCTGCATATTACCAGTATTTGAACCTCTTACGGCACTTTCTAAAATTTTATTCAGAATTTCATCAGAAACATTATCGTTTTTGTATTTTCTTATAGATTTGTGATTTAATAATAAATTGAGCATGATAATTATAAGTTAAGTTTAGATTGTGAAATTATTAATTTTAATTTAGAAAAAAAATATCTTGTAAATTATTATAAAATTTTTCATTAGTTGTTTCAGTTTTAATTCTCTCAACTTTCCTTCTTTTTTTAAAAAAATATTGATTTTCAATATGTCGAATTTTTAAAATCTAAACCATCTATTGAAAAGCCAAAGAAATTATTAATTTTGCAGAAAAATGAAACTTTTCAGGATTATTCTGATTTTAATTTCTCTTTGAAAACTAAAAGTCTTTACTGAAAAAATAACGATTTTAATGAAGTAATTGTATTAAATTTTGATAAACTTGTTTAGTTTACATATTAAAACTGCTAACCAAATTTAAATTTTTAATTAAAATGTTGAGAAAAATATTGTTTATTTTATTTTTTATTTTTTATATAAATAATTGTTTATCACAATATTTAGTAAATTTAGAATATATTGATAACAGATTTATTGCAGATTCGTTGTATAAATCACAAAAATATGAAAATGCACTACCTTTTTATATTAAAATTGTTGAAAGTGATTTCCATAGACGTTTGGATTATATGTATATAGCAAAATGTTTTTATGAAACTAATAACTATCAAGATGCAAAAAAATATTTGCAATTAGCAGTCGAAAAAGGAGCTCATTTTAATAGTATTGAAGACACAATTTATTGTTATGATACAACATCATACACAGTTTTAAACTATTTGGCTATAAAAGAGTTTGAAAATTATAGAAGTCAGTTGATAGAAAATACAAAATCATATTTTTCTAATAATGAAATTAATGAACTTTTAAGTAAAGAACTCATTTTAAGAATTGAACTTGAGCAAAAATTATTGGAAATAAAAACAAAATATCCTGAGATAGATTCAATTGAAATACAATTAAATAATATAAAAATTGAAAACCAGATAGCTCTTAATTCAGAAATTGAGAAAAATGGATTCCCTACAATAAAAACTGTAGGCGAAAAAGCTGTATATGCCGCATTTACAATTGTTCAACATTCAGACCACAATGTAATTTTTCAGGAAAAATGTTTAGAGCTTATGCTTGAAGAGTACAAAAATGGCGAAATTCCGGCAGTTTGCATTGCATATCTTCAAGATAGAATTTTGATTAACAAAGGCGAAAAACAAATTTTTGGAACTCAGACAGTTGAGAAAAAAAATAAAATTATCAGAAAATTAACAATTGATTCAGAGTTAATTGAAAAACGACGAACTGTAATGATGCTAAACAAACCTAATTTATATTTGACAGATTTTGTAAATATGTAATTAAAAGTGATAAGTTTTTATAATTCAAATATTTTATTGTATAAATTATTAAAAACTTAATCATTTATGCTGCTAATAATCATATTTACAGTCTTTTTATAAGAGTTTTCGTTCACTTTCAGTTTTGCTTTCAGATTTTCGAGATTTGATAAAATTTCGAGTCTGTAGTTTTGATTTTCGGTGATTCTTTGAAGTTCGGCTCTCAAATCAGTTATGTTTAAATCGTGCTGAATAAGTTCTTTTACAGCAGGTTTATCGAGAATGATGTTTACCAGAGAAATATATTTAATCTTTATTAATTTCTTTGCTAAAAAATAAGATAAATTATCAATTTTATAGCAGACAATCAAAGGAACTCCGAATAATCCGGTTTCAAGTGTTGCAGTGCCAGAGGCAACAACCGCAGCATAAGCATTTTGAAGTAACGAATATGTTTTATCAAAAATAATTTTGACATTTTTATTTTCCGAATATTTTTTATACAAATCACCGTTTCGTGCAGAAATAGCAGCAACAACAAATTGATAATCTGGAAAATAATTCGAAATTTCGATAATAACAGGTAATATTGAATTAATTTCTGAAGTTCTGCTTCCGGGTAATAATGCTATTATTTTTTTATCAGATAAATTATTTTCTTCACAAAAAGTTTTAAATTCTTTTTTAGGATATTTTTCGATTATTTCGGCTAAAGGATGTCCAACAAATTCAACATTATAATTGTATTTTTGATAAAATTCTTTTTCAAATGGCAAAATTGAAAATAATTTGTAAACATACTTTTTTATAATTTTTACTCTCGACTTTTTCCAAGCCCAAACCTGTGGTGAAATAAAGTAAAAAACTTTATAATTATTTTTTGTGGCAAACTTTGCAATTCTAAGATTAAAACCAGGATAATCAATAAGTATTACAGCAGCAGGATTAAATTTCAGAATTTCCGACTTGCAAAAATTCATGTTTTTGAATATTTTTCCAAAATTTAAAATCACACCTTTAACTCCAATGATATCCAAGTTTTTATAGTGCATTAACAAATTATTATCTTCTGCTTGCATTTGTTCTCCACCAAAGAAATGGAATTGGGCATTATTATCAACAAGTTTAATTTCTTTTATAAGATTTGAACCGTGCAAATCTCCTGATTTCTCGCCGGCAATGATAAAATATTTCATTTTTTGTAATAATATTTCTTAAAATTATGCAATGTGCTTTTTTAAAAAGTTGATTTACAAATGTAGTGATTTATCACAAAAAAACCACAAAAGAAATTAATCTTCTGTGGTTTATTTTTAAATTATATTTTTACAAAAATCTTACTGTAAAGTAGTAACATTTATTATAATTTGTTATTTCAAATTTCCTTTTTGTCATTCAGTGGGAATCTTGCCTAAATTGAAATACTTTCGTTGAAAATTTTACATTTTTGTAAATTTTTCAGATAAGATTCCTACTTAATTACAAATTAGGGTTTTATAACATATTTTTTCTCGTCATTTAGGAGAAATCTTGCCTATATTGAAATACTTTCGTTGAATGTTTTACAGTAGAAACTTTTTGAAGATTTACTTTATTACAAACTTTTCAGGCATGTTTCATACCTAATGAAGTTTTGAGTTTGTATTAAAACCTATAAAAATGCCAGTTTGGATTTATTGAAATAATTATTTCTACTTTTTTTTCTCTACTGAAATCTTTTATTTCTTTTTCTCTTTCAATAGCTTGTCGAACATCAAAATATTCCTCGTAATAAACTAAATTATAGCAATAAAATCTTCCTGCAAAGGTTTTTTCATTTCCTCTATTCAAAAAATGTTCTTTCATCCTGCGTTTTATGTCATTTGTAACACCAGTATAAAGAACAGTTTTTGCAGGTTTTGTTGTAATATATACAAAATAATTTGTCAACATTTTTTATTTTTTAACATGGCATTCAGTATGGAACTTTTTCACGACTTTAGGAGTAATCTCGCCTTAAATAAAAACCAAAATCGAATTTAATTTCAATTTACATTTTTGCAAACTTTTCAGGCAAGATGTCTCCTACATGACTTTGTTGATTTTTTCGTTTAGTTTTTGAAATTATAAATTAATCATTGTCAATATTTTCTAATATTCTGTAATTTGTTGTTTTACCTATTGTATCCATTATACTAACAATATCAAACCCAGTATTGTCATTGTTTGGCATTAAATATTGTGAAATAATATTTCCATACCAATATTCTCTCTTTAAAAATATTTTATCATCTGAATATTTTTCAATTACGAATGTATCCCTTAAAAATATTATTTTATTTTCATAATATTTACAAAAGTGTTTAATCAAATATATTGTATCATCTAATGATACAATCGTTGAAATATAATTTGTATCAAAATTAATTTCACCAAAATTATTTTCGACAAAGTTATGTTCAATTCCCATATAACCTGTCCCGTCATTATCAAATACATAATAAAACGGAAATTCATCAGTACTTGTATAATAATGTATTTTAGACAGCCCTATGTTAGGTGTCTCTGGATTTGGTCGATCATAATTTTCGACTAATCTCCACTTTCCATTTGTTAAAACGGTTTCAATGCTATCAAAATCATCATACCATTTATTATAAGTCGTAATAAAAAAAGTAACTCCTAATAAAAAAAGTGTTTTAAAAATTGATTTTTTCATAATTGTTCGTTTTTAAAAATCAAAAACCCGAATGTAATAAATTCGGGTTTCAATTTAAAATTATTTTATAAATATCTTATTGTAAAGGAGTAACAATTTCAATAAGTTCAGGTAAATCCATTCCTAATTTTTTAAGATGTTCTATAGTTGGAACACCATTTTTATTCCAACCTCTACGAGTATAAACAGCGTCAAGTAGTTGTTCATAACGATTTTCGCGATATTTACGAGTTATTGCAACTTTTTCTGTTGTTGATTTTCCGACAGGGTCAACTCCAATAAGTTCTTTCATTTGTTTGTCGTAACGTTCTTGTCGTGATTCGTATTCTTCGTTTGTAACCGGACCTGCTGCTCTGTATGGCTGTGCATCGTGTTTTCGCAAACCAAAACCTCTGCGAATGTTGAAAATTCTCTGGAAATTATAAACTCTTTCCGATTGGCGGACAAGTTCGTATTTGTCAATATTTTGTCCGGTTACAGCGTTGTAAATTGTTACATAATTATCTAAATGTTCCGGAACTTTTGCAGGTTCATCAGTTAAATGATTATTTTCGGGCTCAACATCATTCCATGGAAGTTTGCAAAGTCCAACAAGTCCGAACCAAGTACGGAACATTGGGAAATAATGTAAAGCTTCGGCTTTTTTCTCGAATGTAGGAATTTGATTATTAACCATATCCATAAAAATCAACCAGGCTTCGTCGTGTTGCGGACCTTTGTTTGTCATTGCATAACCGCCTTGTTGTGCCAAAGATTCTTTTGAAACATATTGCGAATATTCCAAACCTTTGTTTTCCATTCCAATATCTTGCATAAATCCGGCATCTCCCCAACCTTTTGCTGCAAACATTTCTTTCATTTTGCGAACTCCTTGTCCGGCAACTTTTCCGAATCCTTGACCTTTTGCAAGTTGATGTAAAAGTTCCATTGCGTGGTCAGCATTTCCGAAGTTAAGTTTCAATCCACCAGTGCGTTCTTCGTTCAAAATTCCGTTTTCGTAACATTCCATTACAAAACCAAGAATTGTTCCCCATGAAATTGTACAAATTCCATAAGTATCACAATAAAAGTTTGCTTCAATTGTAAAATCAGGATTAAAAATTCCTGCAATTGAACCTAAAGATGAAGTTGTTTCGTATTCCGGACCATCAACAATAACTAATTCGTCTTTGTAAGGACCAGTTCTAAGTTTATAATTATCAATTCCTTTTGCACATGCCATATTACAACCAATCCAGCAACCGTCAGGAATATTTTGTGTAAAATATGATTTCCAAACATTTGCATGAATTTTATCAGCATCTTTATGACTTCCGAATTTGAAATTGTTTGTTGGTAGTAAATCGTAATCATTCATTACGTTGGTTAAGTGAGCTGTTCCAATTGAACGCATTTGGCATTGTTTATCATCAAGTTCACGCATTTCTTTGTTGAAACGTTGTCCGCGTTCCATGATTGCTTTTAAATCAACAACATTATTTAGATTTCCTTTTACACCGGAAATTTTACAAACTAATGCTTTTATTTTTTTATCTCTCAAAACAGTTCCAATTCCTCCACGACCAGCTTGTTTCAAACGAACTTTTTTACGTTTTGGGTCAAAAAAAGAAAAGTTTAACATTCCGATAAGTGAATGGTCTGCAGCAGTTCCGGCAGCAACAACAGAAACATTTTTCTGGTCTTTTTCATCATCAGAATACATTTCGTGTAGAATTTCGCAAAGGTGATGACTATCAATTGGTTCTTCAGGAGCATCAATAATTTCAACTTTCCCGTTAATTCCATCAATGAAAACAATAATTTCTTTGTCAGATTTTCCTTGAATTTCTAAAGCATCGAAACCAGCAAATTTTGAAAACGGTCCAAAATGTCCGCCAACATTGCTGTCCATAATTGAATCCGTTTGTGGAGAAATTGCACAGCATATTGCTTTTCCTGTTCCAGAATATTGTGTAATTCCGCATATTGGACCGCCGGAAATGACGATTTCGTTTTCTGGGTCGTTCCATTTTGTAGTTGGAGTTGTTGCTTCCCACAAAAGTTTTAAATCAAAACCTTTTCCTCCAATAAATTTATCCTTCATAAACTGAGTTACAGGTTTTTCTTTGATTTCGTGAGTTCCAACATTTACATACAAAGTACGATTGTTGTAACCTTTATCAATTTCTTTCAACTCATATTTCCACGTTTTCAGAACTTTATGAGCAGCTTTCATTTTTTGAATATCCATGATTTATATTTTATTTTTTTAGGTTCAAACTTGCGAACAAATTTACTCAATTTTTCATTAAAACAATACTTAAATAGATGATTTTAATCAATATGCAAAACAATACATATCCAAATAGAAATATATTTTTGATAGATACTATAAAAACGTTAATTGTCAAATAAATAATAAATGTAAACAAAAAATTAAGTTTATTTACTGTTAAAATTTTCAATATTTTGGTATAACTTGAAAAATTGAGAATATAAAAATATGAAAATGTTTTATTCTCTGTAACTTGAAAAGAAGTAAGTTTGTATTTTATTGATAAAAATAATATAAAATAGAGATAGTTATTTGAATTATTATATTTTTTTAAATAACACCTTTAACGTAAACAAATTTTGAATTATCTAAAATTTTTTCACCGTCCCAGCGATATGCAGCAAGTTTTCCTTTCTTTGCTATACTAAAATCCACACAACAAACATTTTGTGTAATAATTTCTGGTTCACCATGCCTCCAATAATGTCCAATAAAAACCGGAGGATCTTCATTAGAATAAGGTATATGGGTTGAAATTTTTTCATCTTCAACTAAAACATTAGGCACTGTAGTAGAATAATTTACAGCTATTGAACGATATGTTTCGTTATGAAATTTTTTCCACCACTGAATACGAACTGATTTTCGTCTAATATCGTCATTATCAATGTAAATAACATTTTTAGGTAGTTTAATTTCCTTACCTTTCAGTAAAATTTCTATTGCTTCAAATTCTTTAGTCCCTTCAATTGTAGAATTTATTAAGAAATTCCAACCTAGCCTGTGACTTGGTAATGAAGATTTTATAAAGCTGATAAGTTCATTGTCCCAACTAGCATGAATTATTCTGATATTATCAATTTCCAGAAATAGTGGTAAGGTTTTAAACCAGTTAACATAAAAATTTAAAAGTTGCCTGTCGTTTTCAAATTCTTTTAATGTATGTCGATATTGTCTTTTGTTTTTTTCGGAATGTTCTCGTAGGAAATTTCCATTTTTATCTTTAAGATGATAGCATATTGCATTATATTCGTGATTTCCCATAACTGCATAAGCAGATTGATTATCAACCATTTGTTTTACAATTTCGAGTGTTTCTTTTATCTGTGGACCTCGGTCAATAAAATCACCGGTGAAAATTGCTTTACGTGTAGCATGTTTGTAATATCCAGAATTATTGTCATATCCCATTTTCTCCAAAAGAGTTTTCAGAGAATGTGCAAATCCGTGTATATCACCAATAATATCATACATAAAAATATTTTATTTAAATTCTGTTTTACTCACATCAAACCATTTATTATCTAAAACGATTGGTTCATAATTTTCGATATATTCAATAGCAGATATTTCATTATCTGCAATATAATAAAGTTTTCTATATACTTCTTTTGAAAATTTATGAATATAAAAATCTTCGAAAAGATTTACTAAATTTGAATAGAAATTATCGTAATTTATAATAACAATTGGTTTTGTATGATAATTTAACTGTTTGTGTGTTATAACTTCAACAAGTTCTTCAATTGTACCAAATCCACCGGGAAGTGCGATAAAAGCGTCTGCCAGTTCTGCCATTTTTGCTTTTCTTTCGTGCATATCCTTTGTAACAAAAAAATCATCAGAATCTTTAAAACCCAAACCTTTACTATGTATTCTTTCGGGCATAACTCCAATAACCTTTCCGCCGGCAATTTTAACATTTTCGGCTATACTCCTCATAATTCCAACATTTGCACCACCATAAACTAAATCGTAGTTTTTTTCAACCATTAATTTGGCAGTTCTTTGAGCTAATTCAAAATATTTATTATCAACAGCATCACTTGATGAACAGTAAATACATATTTTTTTTTTTATCATATCTGATTTAGAAATTTAATTTGCAGTAAAAATATTTTTAAAAATATAAAAATAATTCTAAAATATTTAGTTTTTTTGAAAAATATTAGCTTTAAATTAATCTTATTTGAATTATATCACTAAATATCAATTAATAATATTGATATTTGAATTGGTGAATAATATATGAAAACAAATGATATATGTTTTTTATTAAATTTCAGTTTAAAAAATAAAAAAATATATATAAATTTGAAACAAAAAATATTAATAGAAAAGCGGTTAAATTTTTAACTTTGACAAAGTTAAACATAAGATATCTTGAAAAAATATTTTAATGCTTTAAACTTGAATAACTTTACAAATGATTTATTGGAAAAACAATTAATAAATAAAAATAAAAACTAATGATTGAACTAAAAACAAAGTATTTGGGATTACAACTTAATAACCCATTAATAGTCAGTAGTTCTGGCTTGACAAATACTGTAGAAAAAATAAAAAGAATTGAGGAGTATGGTGGAGCTGCAGTAGTTTTAAAATCACTTTTTGAGGAACAGATAAATGCAGAAGCAGATATTTTATTACGTTATAACGAATATCCTGAAGCATCTGATTATATTTCGGGTTATTCGAAGAATAATTCAGTGAGTGAATATCTTAAACTGATTGAAAACAGTAAGAAGGAAGTTAAAATACCTGTATTTGCTAGTATAAATTGTATATCTACAAATGATTGGGTAACTTTTGCAAAGCAGATTGAAAGTTCGGGTGCAGATGCTATTGAACTTAATATCCACATTGTTCCTACTGACCGTACAATTGTTTCGAGTGAATTAGAAGAAAGGTATTTTGAAATAGTTAGTACTGTTTCTGGTTTGGTAAACATTCCTATTGCTGTAAAAATTGGTTCTTACTTTTCTAATTTAGTGCATTTTACTGACCAGCTTTATGCAAATGGAGCAAAGGGAGTTGTTATTTTTAACAGGTTTTATGAACCAGATATTGATATTGAAAATCTTAAAATGACTAGTGCTGATGTTTTTAGTAGTCCTACCGATATTAGACATTCGTTGAGGTGGGTTGGAATTCTGGCAGCAAAAGCAAAGCAGATAGACATTTCGGCTTCAACAGGAGTACATGATGCTGAAGCAGTTATAAAACAATTACTTGCTGGTGCAGACACAGTACAAATTTGTTCGGTACTTTACAAAAAAGGAATTCAGCACATTAAAGTTATTCTTGACGAATTACAAAACTGGATTTACAGTAAAGGTTTTGATTCTGTGGAAGCTATGCGTGGAAAAATGAGTTATTTAAGTATTAAAAATCCTGAAGTGTACGAAAGAGTTCAGTTTATGAAATATTTTTCATCAATTGAATAATATAAATATTTAATTTTTTATTAATGGCAACAATACTTAAAAATTTATCAGAGTACGATAAAACAAAAATTTCAGATATATCAAAATTTTCGTTTGGTGTAGTTGTAGCTGAATGGAATTTGGAAATAACAAATGCTTTGTTTAAAGGAGCAGAACAGACTTTGGAAGAACATGGTTGTAATTCAATAATTAGAATTGACGTTCCGGGTACTTTTGAACTTACTTATGGTGCAAAAATGCTAATTGAGAATTTTGATGTTGATGCAGTTATTGTTCTGGGTTGTGTAATTCAGGGCGAAACCAGGCATTTTGATTTTATATGTCAAGGTGTTACACACGGAATTACAACATTAAATCTGGATTATGTTGTACCAGTTATTTTTGGAGTTTTAACAACCGAAAATATGGAACAAGCAAAAGACAGAGCTGGCGGAAAGCATGGAAATAAAGGTGTTGAGGCGGCTATTACTGCTATTAGAATGGTTGTATTAGAAGACAGAATACTCGAAGATTTGGAATAGTATGCTAATATGTGAATTTGAAAATGTGAAAATTTGAATTTTGTTTATTAATTTTCAATTATTTATATTTTAAAAATTCAAATTATTCAAACAATTTGATATATCAATGTGAAAAAAAAAGCTCCAAATAATTGGAGCTTTTTTATATTTTAGACAATTCAGAATTTTTATAATTCACCAAGTCCAATTTTAGCACGTGCAATATATTTTTCGATTGTACGAGCTTCAGTTGATTTGGAATAATTATCATAAATTTCCTGATATGCTGTCAATGCTTCTTTAAACTTACCTTGTTGTTCTAGAGCCATACCTAATTTTTTTAGATATAATGGAGTAGCAAAATCATTTTTTTCGGTTTTTGAAGCTGCAGTGTAAAATTTAATTGCATTGTCAATTTCACCTTTTTCCATGTAAGCATCGCCAATAGCTCCTTTAGTGATAGGTGCAAGCAATAAATCGTCGGTACTGAAATCAGTCAACAATTCAATAGCTTTGTCATAATCTTTCAAATTCATGTAACATATTCCGGCATAATAATTAGCCAAATTACCAGATTTTGTTGAACTGTAGTCTTCAATAATTTGAAGAAAACCCGGATAGTTTGCATCTCCATTTAATGCTAAATTGAAAGAATCTTTTTCAAAATATCGTTCTGCAACAAACATTTGAGATTTAACTTCTTCTTCTAGAGGAGCTTTATAAAATTTCATATAAGCCCAATAACCGCCAATTACAACAATAATTCCAAGAATTACTATCATAAATATTTTTTGATTCTTTTCAATAAATTGTTCGGTTTTTGACAATGCAGTCTCAACTGTTTCAAGGCTTTCAGGAGTTACTTTTTCATTTTTTGACATTACTGTATTTTTTTTAAATTAAACTAATTTTTACGCAAATGTAAAATTTTAAAAATAAATTTAAAATTTTTATAAAAATAAATTTGTAAATTGAATTGAATTTATCGAAAAAATTTTATCAATTACTTAATTTTCAATTGTTTTTTTACGTGAGTTCGAAAAATTGAAAGTAAATTTATTTAAACAAAAAAAATCCTCGATTTTGAGGATTTTCTTTATGAAAAAATTAAAATCTTTTTTCTTTAATTCTAGCTTTTTTACCTGTTAATTCTCTTAAATAGAATATTCTTGCTCTTCTAACTTTACCTTTTTTATTAACGTCAATTTGTTCAATAAATGGTGAGTTTACAGGAAAAATTCTTTCTACACCAACACTTCCAGACATTTTTCTGATAGTAAAAGTTGCTGTTATTCCAGCTCCTTTTTTCTGAATTACAACGCCTCTAAACTGTTGAATTCTTTCTTTGCTACCTTCTTTAATTTTATAGTGTACTGTAATTGTATCACCGCTTGAAAATTGTGCCCAATCGCGTGTTACAGCATACTGACTTTCAACGACTTTCATTAAATCCATGACTATATTTTTTTCTTAAATATTAAATTTTCTTTTATTAATATCCAGTAAATAACCAGATTTGATTATTTAAATCGGGCTGCAATATTAATATTTTTTTTTTTATTATTCTAATTTATTTGAGAAATATTTCAAAAAAAGTAAAATTTTATATTGCAGATTTTTTTTATTGAAAAAAAACTTTTTCAAGTATCTGATTATTAAAATTTATAAAATCTTTTTTTTTTTGATAATGTAATTTTTTTATTTTTTAAATATTAAAATTATCGAAATCCGAAATTGCTAATCCTAAGTTTTGAATAAAATTTGATAGCCTAGATAAATAGTAACTTTTTGATTAAATACATGATTTGTTTTGTATAAAATTTAAAATGAATGTCCGTTTTAATCACAAAAGAAAAACAAAAATCTGTCATCGCTTTGCGAACTATTACTCCTTTTAGTCGTGAAAAAAGTTCTCTTGAGCGATAGCGAAAAACTTGCTTAAACTATTCTCACGAAACGAAGTGAGTAATTGAAATACTAATGTTAAAAGAGTGCAATATGTTCTTTGAATGTACAAAGTTATTAGATTTACTTAAGTTTTTCAATAAAAGCAGGATTACTCCTAAAGTCGTGAAAAAAGTTTACTAACGGTGAAAAAGTTCTCCAAAATGACATTAGTTGGTGATGTTTACGGACAATCATTAAATTTAAAATCAAAAAATGATTTTGCTCAAAATACTGATATATTATTAATTAAAGCTATTTTGTGAAATAATCAAACAAAAAAAATAGTTTTGTTTTTATGTGATATCAAAATAATCAAACGTTTAACTTTTTAATCTTTTTGTTGTAAAATATAAATATAACTGAAGTTGCAAGGGTAACAGTTAATGCTATCGGATATGAAATTGATGTACTGAAACTAAAGCCTTCTGGTGCTACAAGTATGTATGTAATAACAACTGATGTCATAAAAAGTGCAGGTATTAACGAAATCCAGAAGAATTTTCGTTCTTTTGCCAGAAATACAGTTATTGCCCATAAAACAATTGTTGCCAAAGTTTGATTTGACCATGCCATATATCGCCAGATTATGTCGAATTTAATCTGGGTTAGTAAAATACCTATTGCAAAAATTGGAATGCAAATTAGTATTCGTTTTAAAATTTTATCTTGCTTAATTTTAAAAAAATCGGCAATTATTAACCGGGCACTTCTGAAAGCTGTGTCGCCTGAAGTTATTGGTGCAACAACTACTCCGATAATTGCAAGAATTGCCCCCCATTTTCCTAATAATGTGTTTGATATATTATTTACAGCCCAAGCAGCATCATTATTATGTTCGGCAAGTGTTAAATTTAATTCATTTATTCCACCAAAAAAAGCCATGCCAACTGCTGCCCAAATTAGTGCAATAACACTTTCAACAATCATTGCACCATAAAAAACTCTACGTCCCAAATTTTCATTTGTTAAACATCTAGCCATTAGTGGAGATTGTGTTGAGTGAAATCCTGATATTGCACCACAAGCAATTGTTACAAAAAGCATTGGAAAAATTGGAAAACTAGATGCATTTGTTTTCATATTTGTAATTGATGTAAATGTTAGTTCAGGAAGATGATAATCGCCTAGTAATATTGGAATTAAAATTCCGAAAGCCATAAACAATATTGCAAATCCGAAAATAGGATATATTTTACCTATTATTTTATCAATAGGAAGCAATGTTGCCAGTAAATAGTAGATTATTATTATCCATACCCAAATTGATTTACTGATAGTTTGAGGTGTTAAAGCTTGTAAAATTCCGGCAGGTCCGGTAATAAAAACTGCACCAACCAATATCATCAACAACAAAATGAAAACTCTCATAAATTGTTTAAAACCAGTCCCAAGATATTTTCCAATTACTTCAGGCATACTTAAACCGTCATTTCTCATTGATAACATAGCTGAAAAATAATCGTGAATTGCACCTGCGAAAATTCCTCCAAAAACTATCCATATAAATGCAACAGGACCGAAAGTTGCTCCTAAAATTGCTCCAAAAATAGGACCTAATCCTGCTATATTCAAAAACTGAATAAGAAAAACTCGCCACCATTTAATTGGCACATAATCGACTCCGTCTTGGTGTGTAAAAGCCGGAGTTTTCCTTTTTGGGTCAATTCCAAAAATTCGTTCAGCAAGTTTTCCCCAAATTAGATATCCTCCAAAGAGAATGATTATAGATACAAAAAATGTTATCATATTTTTTAACTTATAATTAATTGATTTCTATCTGCAATAGTTTTTATAATTAGAAAATTTGTGAATGTTAAAATATTTGATTTTCTGTTATTTGAAAATTGATAATACTATTAGACTTAATACAAATTAATAATCAAATACTTAATTAAATTAATGTTGTCATTTCATGAACTTTTTCACGACTTTAGGAGTAAATCTTTTTGATGTA
>Ga0316608_1000483_pt1 | contig 18712 bp, 15 predicted proteins | sample MIS2016152B_MG_FD_207673 | JGI IMG/M metagenome (GOLD analysis project Ga0316608, IMG submission 207673) | Microbial mat bacterial communities from Middle Island sinkhole, Lake Huron, Michigan, United States - MIS.2016.152B | ecosystem: Environmental > Aquatic > Freshwater > Lake > Sediment...
CTTCCCTGATCAATATATCTGCAGAAAAAATATGGGACAAATCAAAGCATTCCAAGGTTGGACGTACATTATATGCAATCATTTCCCTCGCAAACCTGCGCATAGTTGGCAGTGTATTCACAATATAATCGTTACCGAAGTTTACCGTACCGCAATCCAACGATGCCATCTCAGGTTTTAGTTCCTTTATAACAGCAACACGCTCATCGTCGGTCATTCCAACGGCACCTCCGGTGGTAATTTCAATTACAATATCGCACCTTTCGCGAATCAACTTTATTGCTTTCTTAAAAACCTCCGGATCCTGAGTAGGTCCCCCATTTTCGTCGCGCACATGAAGGTGAACAATAGAAGCACCCATTTTATATGCTTCATGGGTAGCATTTGCAATTTCCAAAGGTGTTATTGGCAAATTCGGATTTTGCTGCCTGGTGGTTTCTGCACCACAAACCGCGCAAGTAATGACCATTTTATTCATAATCGTCTTGTTTTATATTTATTCTCTGCCGATAATTATCCTCGACGGATCTACTTTTTCCCGCAATATAGAAAGCTCTTCGGTTGTTGGTGGTTCCGTATTTCCATATTTTCGGGGAATAATAATATCAAATTCCGCATTATCCTTTACGTCCTGTAGCGATTTTCCAGGGTGCAACGATAAAAGCATCATTTCTTTGGTATCGGAATGATACCCATACACTCCTATATCGGTGATAACTTTATATGGACCGGTATCTTTAGGCAGTCCGGCGTTTACCCTGGAATCTCCTCCTTCGAGGTATCCGGGAGTGGTTACAAAGTCGATTTTAGTGGCAAACCGTTTTTTATTTTGAGGTGTCACTACCATGGTTCTCCAGCACAATGAAGCCAGATCGTTTGCCCCTCCGCTTCCGGGAAAACGGGTTTGAGGTTTTAGATAGTTTTCGCCAATTATGGTAGAATTAAGGTTTCCATATTTATCAATCTGAGCGCCTCCCAGGAAGCAATAATCGACAATCCCGGCCTGACAAAGCTCCATAATTTCTGCCATCGAAGTGGCTTTTATGGCTTTGTACGATGTTCGTGAATCTCCTACTGAAATAGGCATGGTGCGCAATTGCGGGGCAATTCCTCCAGCCTCAAAGAGAATCATTAAATTGGGAGAATTTGTTAGTTGAGCAAGCATAGCTGCCGCGCATGGAACACCGGTACCGACCACCACCACCGCTCCATCTTCCAGATTTCGGGCGGCAATAGTGATCATTAATTCCATGTTATTATAATTTGCATTCATAATACAGGTTTAAAATAAATGTTCTATTTGCCGTAGTTTTTGTATTTTTTCCATGCCTCCGTTTCGCTGAAGGTATTCGTTGAAATCTTTTGTTGACCGAATGTTTTCGTCAATAAACTTTTCAAATTGAATTGGATCTTTTTCTTTCACTAACCATTCGGTAAGATGTTCTTCGTCCGAAAAATATTCACCGGGCATGTTTCCAGGGTAAGAACCATAGGGAACTTCGATAACCGCATCAACGCACCAAAATGGAATTACTGTTTTTCCAGGTTCCCTGCGGATATCTTCGTTCGAAATTAGCTTCTCTGTAGTAATTACCACTCTTTTTGAGGCTTTCGCAATATCGTCGTCGGCTACCAATATGCCATCGATCTGACAGTTCCCGTATATATCAGCGCGATGAACATGAATAAAAGCGACATCGGGATACAATGCAGGAAGAGCAGCCAGTTTCTGACCAGTGAAAGGGCACTCCACTTCTTTAGCAGCTGAATATTTAAAGGTATCGGTTCCAAGCATAACACGACTTGGCAGATAAGGCAAGCCCATTGCGGCTGCTTTTAACCTCCAGGCTAACGCTGCGTTAGACCATTCGGTAACCTTTAAATTCCCGGATTCAAAAACTTTTCGCGAAACTTTTGAAAGTCCGCGGGCCTCCAATCCAACAACGTAAGCAGCATCGCAGCGGTTAAAACAATTTCCTGCGCTTAAAAGCTGACAATCGTGCGTGGCAACATGTCCTGAAAAACCGAGATTTTTCCGGTTCTGCCTGATTACTTCATGAATAAGGGAGGTAGGAATTCTTACACCGCCAAAACCCCCAACAGCGAGATAATCACCATCGTGAATATATTCTTTTACAGCTTGCTCGACAGTAGTAACTTTATTCACCATTTTTTTCTTCGCTTTTCGGAAGAAAGCCCTCATATCGTCGCAATTTGGAGAGGTGAATAATTCTCCGATACCTTGTTTTAATGCTTCTTTACTCATATAAAAACCTATTTGTAAACAAACTATTGATATTTTTCTTCCAGGAAAAACAAAGCTTCTTCTATAGCTTTAATAGTATAGTCGATATCCTCCTGTGTATGCCGGTAGCAGATATACCCGTGGTGAAAAGGTTGGAGAAATACATTCCGGCGAATAATCTGCGTGTAAAAATCTGTTCGTTTTGCTTTATATTGCTTCGCCTGATCTTTATCAAAGGTAATAAACATCATGGGGGCAATTCCTGTAATTCTGGCACCAACTTTATGTTTATCCAGTAGACCTTTTACCTTATTATTAAAGTAGTTCCCTTTTTGCCATATTGCCTCAAGCACTTTATCTCTTTCCAGCATCTCTATAGTCTTTAATGCTGCTACATAACTCAAACTGTTTGGAAAAAATGTGGAAGAAATGAATACGTCCGACTCGCCTCTTTTCATAATTTCAGCCTTCCCGGTAACTGCTCCTATTGCATAGCCATTGGCCATTGCTTTGCCAAATACTGCTAAATCAGGGATAACACCATAATACTGCTGCGCTCCGCCCATGGATATCCTGAAACCACTTCTGATTTCGTCGAAAATACAAACAGCATTATATTTATGGGTTATTTCTTTTACACCTTCGAGAAAACCGGGTTGAGGCTCCTGCATTTCTTCTGCAAGCGGGTGTCCAAAAGGAGTAATAATTACAGCAGCTGTATCGTTGCCATGTTCTTTTAATAAAACTTTTAACCCTTCCAGATCGTTGTAGTGGAATTCGTAAACATCTTCGTACAGCTTTTTGGGAATCCCCCCTTTCACTTCACAACACCAGTCGTGCCAACCATGATACCCGCAACGAATAATTTTTGTTTTTCCGGTGTACGACCTTGCCAAACGAATAGCTGTTGATGTTGCATCGGAACCGGTACAAACAAACAGGCTCATCTCAGCACAAGGAATTATCTCCCTGAACTTCTCGGCTAATTGGTTTTGATATCGTTGAGTCAATGAGAAACAAAAACCTTTTTCCCGGATTTGTTCAATAACCGCATTGTCAATCTCTTCTTCACGATTGCCAATAATCATGGGGCCGTATGCACAGAGGTAATCAATATATTCATTACCATCAATATCTGTTACCCGGCCTCCTTTCCCACTATCAAAATATATGGGGTACTCGCCTTCAACAAAATTGTATGGGCGACGAATACCTAATACTCCACCGGGAATTAGAGATTTAGCATATTCAAATTCCTTAACTGAATTGGTAAGGTTGAGTTTTTGAACATTCATATAGATAGAATTTAATATTAGTAACTTAAAGCCGAAGAAAGAAACTACGAAAAATGTGAATGATGCCGAAAGGTTAAGATCGATGAATGATCTATAAGGGCGACTGCCCGGGAAAAGTTACAGGCAGCAGGTTAATTAAGATAGGAATCAGTTACTTCAAATCTCTGTATTTGCTCATACATCAATTTATCAATATACATCATTGTCTTAATTATAATTTTATGCTAAATTAAATTATTCCAAAATAAAAATACTTGATAGTTATCAGTATTAAAAGCGTTTTATAGCAGATGATCCAAATTTAGAAATGAAGAAGAAAAATATTGATTAGGTTTACTGATCTCCCAAATTAATTCTGCTAATAAATATCATAACCTGGATTATATTTAATTCGTTATTTTTACGGTCGTTCATTTAATATAAACTAACCATTTTATGAAAAAACTATTTTTCTTTTCTATTATCGTTGCTGTTATTGTTGGAAGCAACAGCAGTTGTAAAAACCAGGGTAAACAAACAGGTGCTGACTCTACAAATTTAAGTTTAACCGTCGATAGTTTTTTAGCATCTCCTGAAGCATGGGCTGGTAAAGAAATTGTAATTGCAGGAACGGTATCGCATGTTTGCAAACACAGTGGTAAAAAGCTTTTCCTTTTTGGTGCTAATCCCGAAAAAACTGTAAAAATTAATGCGGGAGGTAATTTTGCCACTTTCGACATCAAATATGAAGGATCGGATATTGAAATTACCGGAAATGTAGTGGAAGATGAAAAAATTGATGCTAATTATTTAAATGAATGGGAAGCCGAAATTAAAGAAATGGTTGGTGATAAAGACCAAAAAGTATGTAACGCTGAAAATACCGCTATTGCTGGACAAACTGGCATTGACAGTACTTCTGCTGAAAAAACAGAAGATCCATATGCGGATGTTAAAGAATTCCGAAATAAACTTGAAAAAAGCGGCAAACCCTATATTTCAATTTATGCAATCAATATTATTAGTTTAAAAGAAATCAAGAAAGAACCTTCTGCCAATTAAGACCCATTAAACTTATGTCATCAAATAGCCTGAAGGTTTTTCGCAAATGGAATCGAATTCTGCACCGGGATTTTGGGTATTTCTTTTTTGGACTTACAATTATTTATTGCCTCTCCGGAATTGCATTAAATCACAAAAAGGACTGGAACCCCAATTATAATATTACTTACAAAGAAATTTCTATAAGCGAAAACATCACACAATCTTCCGTTACATTGGATTGGGTGATGACTTTATTAAGGAAATACGATGAAGACGATCATTACAAGAAATATTATTTCCCTGATAAAAATTCGGTGAAGATATTTATTGATAATGGATCGGTTTCTATCGATCTCGGCTCGAAAACAGGCTACATTGAAAAAATCTCAAAAAGGCCCTTATTCTTTGAAATTAATTTCCTTCATTACAATCCGGGAAGATGGTGGTTGTGGTTTTCGGATATATTTTGTGTTGGTTTAATAATAATTGCCATTAGTGGTTTGTTTATTATAGCTAAAAGTAAAAATAGCTTGACCAGGCGTGGGGTTTGGCTAATTATTGCTGGTTTGGTTGTTCCGGTATTAGCGTTGTTTTTTCTAAAATAAAAAAAGCCTTACAAAAAGTAAGGCTTAAATTTTCAAATGTCAATAATATTATAACTATGCAAGTTTAACATTTACGGCATTTAATCCTTTTTTTCCTTGTTCCAGATCAAAAGTTACTTCGTCGTTTTCCCGGATACTTTCTTTTAAACCGGAGGAGTGCACAAAGTATTCCTTAGAAGAGGTTGCGTCTTTAATGAATCCAAATCCTTTTGAATCATTGAAAAATTTTACAGTTCCTTTATTCATAATATTGGTTTAATTTACAAGTGCAATATAAACTTATTTATTTTTTTATAAAAATAAATTAAGCTCAATTCCAGTCATATCTGCTAATTTATTTCATTTATTTTGTCTTCGCCTTAAATATCAATGTTATTTGGAATTTTTAAGTTCATTTAAAAGTTCTTTAACATTAAACGTGGCATAGGTTGAGGCATAATCGGACATGGCATATGGTATTATAAGGTCTTCGTTATTTATAATTGAGCCACAAGAATATACAACATTTGGGACATATCCTTCCCGTTCTTTTGTATTCGGAACTAATAACGGGTTTTTTAACCTTCCAATTTCCTTCTCAGGATGATTTAAATCGAACAACGACGCTCCTAAAACATATTCCCGCATAGGTCCTACCCCATGGGTTATTACTAACCACCCATCTTCAGTTTCAATTGGAGAACCACAATTCCCAATCTGAATAAATTCCCAGGGAAATCTTGGTTGCTGCAGCAATTTTGCCTCACGCCAAATCGTAATATTATCCGAAAAAGCAATATAGTTGTTAAACCCATCTAACCGGCAAAGCATAGCATATTTCCCGTTTATTTTTCTGGGAAACAATGCCATTCCCTTGTTCTGAGCAATTTCTCCATGAAGCGGCATTATCCTGTAATGATAAAAGTCTCTTGTTTCGAGCAGCTTTGGCAAAATGGAAATACCATCATAAGCAGTATAGGTAGCGTAATACAGTACTTTATTATCATCGTCTGTAAATTTCACAAAACGGGCATCTTCAATACCATTTTTTTCCATGGCCGAAACAGGAAAAATAACTCTTTCGGAAATGTTCGTATCCAATGAAAATTGAAGCTCATAATGAGATGAAGCGAGCCAGATTATCTGATTAAATAGAATCTCCTTATCAGAAGCTAGATGAAGTGATTTTTTAGCCGCTTCCACACATTTTCGGAGCTCACCATAAGTAAACTTATCATTAAGCTTATCCAAGATAAAACCGGAAGGTATTATGGCAAGAAAATCCTGCATTTCATCTAGTTTTGTTCTAAAAGTTTCTTTGTCGTATATATGCCGGCGAATATGCTCAGCCTCTTCGAGCATCCTTCCGACAGGCTCTATGGTTAGATTGCTGTTTTTATCAAGCAACCCTGCTCGAAATACAATTGACGAAAGATGTCCTTCTCCGGTAGCCCTAAAGCTTATTATCACCCGTTTTTCGTCTTTACCAGTCTCCGACTGATCCGGATGTTCTACAATGGATGGATTAAAAAAAGCGGCTGATTCAATTGAATACTCCATAGTAAAATAGGAGCCTAAAAGAATTTTCTTTGAGTAATCAAGTAATTCAGGATCAATATCTAACTGAGTGAACAAATGGGCTATTTTATTAAAGTGCTTTTCAAATATTTTTGAAATATTCCGGTGACGCATCGAATAATCTCTCAATACCTGGATTAAAGCAAAGGATGCCTCACTTTCAGACATGTTTAATACCGAACGTATAATATTCTTTGCTCTCTCGTCATCAATAAAAAGAAACCGCGCAATAACCCTTGTCGCATCCGGGTGAAATATTATATCCTTTCGGCTAACTAAAATTTGCATTAGAAATAAGTTTAACATTTTGTATAAAGGTAATAGGTAATGTTGAATAAGTAGTTGTATTTTAAAATAGTTTATAGCCCAACCAGAAAGGATATCTAATAAAAAAGATTGATTATTAAAACCCTTGAATTTGGGCTATTCAAGACATCAAGTTACTAATAGGAAATTTATTAATAGTCAAATATCTTATTTCTTGAGAAATAAAGACTATATTTGCTTTCTTATAAACTTTTCTGGTAATTAAATGTTTAAATACAATAATTCAAACCCTTTTATTTGTTTCTTCTGATTAAGAGCAAAACAGAATTGCCCTTAAACATTACCCGGGAAGATTACCGACCAGAAATAGATAGCTTCAAAAAATAACTACCAGACGAATACGGGTTAATTTGAATGACAATAAAACCGTTTAAAAATGGTTTTAATAAATGATAATTATTAGCATGGGAATATATTCCATGTTTTATTATATATTAATAACAATAATTAATAGGAGTAGATTATGTTTGAAAAAAAACAAAGTAGTTTTAAAACACCCGATTTAAGAGAATTGCAGGAAGTTGTAATTGATGTACGCACAAAAATATATATAGCACTTGGAGCAGACCCAGAAGAAGCCAAGAGTCGCTATTTAGCAAGATTGGAAGAAAAAAATAAGGTCCATTTTCCTGCTAAAAAGGTTGCTGCTGTTGTAGTAAGTGAAGTGAAAGAATAACTTTTTTAATTTTTTGATTTCGGCATTTTATATTAAAAATATGGCAACAGATACTATTAGAATCTTATTCGCTTGATAAAATAATATTCTAATACTATCGTGTTGTATTCTATTTTTTGCTTAATCTTTCAATATTTTTTCAGCTGCAAAATATCCTGAATTAAAGCTTTTTCTCATTCCAATCAGGCGGATTTTGTTTTAATAAGCTCTTTACAAAAAAATCACGCCTTTTCCGTTCACCATATTTTCCTCCCAGGGTATGATTCATTCCTGGTAAAACTAATAATTCAAAATCCTTTTGTGCTTTGATTAAGGCATCGGAAACTTTCATAGTTGAGGCCGGGTCCACATTATCGTCCACCTCTCCTACTATCAATAATAATTGTCCTTGTAATTTAAAAGCATTTTCGACATTTGAACATTCTGCATATTGAGGACCTATAGGATAACCCATCCATTGCTCATTCCACCAAATTTTGTCCATCCGGTTATCGTGACAACCACATGATGATGCCGCTGCTTTGTAAAATTCGGGATGAAAAAGTAATGCAGCAAGAGCACTCTGACCACCTGCTGAACCACCAAAAATGCCAACTCTGGTTGTGTCCATATACGAATACTTGCTGGCAGCAGCTTTTATCCATAAGATTCTATCGGGAAACCCTGCATCTTTCAAATTCTTCCAGCAAACATCCTGAAAAGCTTTTGACCGGTAGGAAGTACCCATTCCATCCATTTGAACAACAATGAATCCTAATTCGGCCAGACCGGCTGCTGGAGAAAAATAAGGAGAAAAAGATTTCATGGCAAATGCCCCATGGGGGCCAGCATAGATGTATTCAATTATGGGATAGTGTTTATTTGGATCAAAATTAGTTGGCCGGTAAATATTCCCCCAAATATCTGTTTTGCCATCTCTGGCTTTGGCGACAAATACCTCGGGCATTCGATACCCCTCTGCAAGTAAAGCTGATATATCGGCATTTTCAAGTTGAAGGAGGATTTTGCCATCCGCCGAACTTCTTAAAACAGACACAGCTACCTGATCAACTTTCGAATATCGGTCAACAAAGAATTTTTTATCATTTGAGAAGGTGGCATCATGGTTTGCATGTTCCGGTGTTAAATCGGTTAACCCGGAACCATCAAAGTTAATCCGGTAATAATGATTTAAATAGGGGTCTTCCCCTTCGTTTTTCCCGCTTCCTTTAAATACAATATAACGTAAACTATCATTCACATGAACAACCTCGCGAACAACCCACTCCCCTTTTGTTATCTGATTTTTTACCCCTCCGGTAATACCATCCACTAAATATAGGTGGTTCCAGCCATCGCGTTCCGATGCCCAAATAATTTCTTTTCCATCATTTGCATCAAAGCGATAGTGTTTTCCACTATAATCAATAAAAGTTCTACTGGTTTCTTCTACCAGAATTCGAGCATTGCCCGATTTAGCTTCTACTTCAACTATTTGATAGAGTTGATGCCCGCGTTGGTTAAACTCAAATGTAAAACCACGGCTGTCTTTCCACCATTGAATATTGCCCAGGTCGAACTGATTTTCGAATGACGCGGTGTTAACAGGTATTTGTCGTTTTTCAGTAACAGTGAACAATGCCGGTTTTCGAACAGGCAAGGCATCGCCTGGTTTCAGATATTCGCGCTTTTGAAGTATTGGTTGAAATTGGGTTTTAGGAGATGATTCCACAAAATTTATAAAACGACGTGGAGCAGATCTAATTTTATTGGTTACTAAATACTTCGAATTGGGAGACCAGTACATCGTTGCAGCATAAAAATCACCTTCGGAACCATCAAAACTTATCTGTGTTTCCTTTCCTGTTTTTTGCTCTTTTATAAAAACATTATAGTCCTTAATAAACGCAACCAAAGTACTATCCTTAGATAACACAGGTGTTCCTTTCCACTCATCGTCTGTTTCGCCCCAAAACCGATCATTCTTACTCTCCGTTTTTATTTTGCCTTTTGGAGTAATTTTGTAGTCCGACAAGTTACAAGCATAACTAAAGCTATCTATTTCAAAAGTTATTCCTTTCAAGTCCTGAGCAAAAACCAAGTTTTTAAAGGGAATTGAGAAAGCTTTATAGTCAGCTTTTAAAAGCAAATTCAGCTTCAAGCTAAGCTTTTGCTGATCAAAAGCTTCTTTCTTTTTTGCACCTTTGGCATCTACCAAAAAATATTCTTTTCCATTGCTGGTTTTTACTGAATACCAGAAATTTGATGATTTTTCAATCCAGGTGGGTGAAATGATGTCGTTCAACACCAAATCTCTGAATTTTTCGAGGGAATCAGCCCGAACATAATCACTAACAGTAACCTGGGCATATTGAAAAGTAGGATAGCAAAAAGCTAAACTAAAGATAAATATGAACTTCTGAATTGATTTCATTGATAAATAAATAACGTTTTCAGTATTATTAATAAATAACTTTATATGTTTTAAAAGCAACCTAATCAATTACATTGTTTCATGTTCGGTTCTGAGGATAATTTCTTCCTGAAGATCGATGCCCAAATCGTTAAAGTAGTCGCTATATCCGGCTACCCTTACAATCAGGTCACGGTAATTTTCTGGATTTTTTTGCGCTTCGCGAAGTGTATCGGCCGAAACCACGTTAAACTGGATGTGATGCCCATCCATCCGAAAATAGCTGCGAACTAGTTTCGTCATATTACGAATCGCCTCATCGTCTTCGAAAAATTCAGGCGCAAATTTTTGATTAAGTAAAGTACCTCCAGTTCGCAAATGATCAATTTTTGCTGCCGATTTAATAACTGCAGTGGGGCCGGAACAATCGGCTCCCTGTACCGGAGAAATACCTTCGGAAAGAGCGACTTTTGCTTTGCGCCCATCGGGCAAAGCTCCGGTAACTTTTCCAAAATATACATGGCAGGTGGTTGGAAGCAGATTTACCCGATGCTGACCATTGCGTGTATTGGGTTTTCCATTGAGGGCATTGTAATAAATCTCAAAAACCTCCCGAAGTCTATCGTCCGCTTCATCATTGTCATTCCCATATTTGGGTGTATTGTAAATCAGGTCGTAACGCAATTGCTCGTACCCTACGAAATCAGCTTTAAGAGCTGATAGCATTTGGTCCATACTAATTCTACGGGTGTCGAAAACCTGATATTTTAATGCAGTGAGGCAATCGGCCATGGTACCAAGGCCAACACCCTGAATATAGGATGTATTGTATCGGGCACCTCCGGCAAGATAATCCGTTCCCTTTTGAATACAATCGTCGATAATTAAGGATAAAAACGGTACAGGCAAATTGTTGGCAAAAATGCGATCGATGGTATTATTTCCAACTATTTTAATATTTATGAAATACTCCAATTGCTTTTTGAATGCTTCCAGCAAATCTTCGTAAGTAGAAAACAGGCAAGGATCGCCTGTTGAAAGACCTATTTTTTTGCCGGTTTGAGGATCAATACCGTTATTTAAAGTTAACTCAAGCACTTTGGGCATATTAAAATATCCGGTTAAAATATATGCTTCTGTACCAAAAGCTCCCGATTCTACACAACCACTGGCTCCTCCCCTTCGTGCATCAATTAAATCCTTTCCCTGGCGCAATAACTCCTGAATAATTGCATCGGTATTGAAAATAGACGGCTGACCAAATCCTGTTTTGATGATTTTCATGGTTCGGTCAACAAACTTATCGGGATTTTTCTTCGAAACTTGAATCATCGAACTGGGCTGCAATAAGCGCATTTCTTCAATTATATCCAGTAAAATATACGTCATCTCGTTACAGGCATCCGATCCGTCATCTTTTACACCGCCTAGATTTATCAGACAAAAGTCGGTATAAGTATTGCTCTCTTCAGCAGTAACTCCCACTTTTGGAGGAGATGGATGGTTGTTAAATTTTATCCAAAATGCATGCAGCAACTCATACACTTCTTCTTTGGTGATGGTACCTCCTGCCATTTCATTTTTGTAAAATGGGTAGAGATGCTGGTCGAGCCGACCCGGATTAAAGGAATCCCAGGGATTAAGCTCGGTAATTACCCCTAAATGGACAAACCAATAATATTGAAGCGCTTCATGCAGATTTTTTGGAGCATTGGCAGGTACGGTCTTACAAACCTTCGCCATTTTTTCCAATTCCTTTTTCCTTTGAAGATTGCTTTCGGCTGATGCCAATAGTTCCAATCGCTCTGCATAACGGTTTGCCCATGAAATGATTGCCCTGGCAGCAATAGCCATAGCTTTAAGCTCTTCTGCTTTATCGTAGGCACGTGGATCATTCACAAAGTCGAGTTTTTTAATACTATTCTCCACATCCTGAATGATTTCCAACATCCCTTTCTTAAAAATTTTATCGCCCGAAACGGTATGACCCGGAGCACGTTGCTCCTGAAATTCTGTAAAAATACCTGCGCTATATGCCTCTAACCACTCAGGAGTCATGGACGATATTACTTTTTCACGATTCGATTTGCCGGTCCAAAAAGGAATAATCACCTCTTCATAAACCTTCTTAGTTTCGTCGTCTACCTTAAAAAACACTTTTTTACGGGTATCCAGTATTTCAAGGTCCTTCAAAGAGTGAACATTAATTTCAGGATACGTAGGCGTAGCTTTAGGTGCAGGCCCACGCTCGCCTACAATCAGTTCACCTTCGCCAATATAAAGTTCTTTATTTTGAAGAATATATTCAAAGGCTTTTGCTCTGCTAACAGGGATAGATAACCCGCGTGACTGGTTGCTTTTGTAAAATTCGGTTATTAATATTGCCCTTTCGGCAGTAATTCGGTTTGTTGCGTTCAAACTTTGCTCACGAAGTTTTTTAATTCGATCGTTCATAGTCAAATATTTTAATTAATTATGATTCAATTATTAACACGATTTGTTTAAATAATTCATCCTACTTTATCCGCCTATTTTTACGTTAAATCCTTCTTTTCTGAATAACTCAGCGAAATTGAATAAATCTTCTTTTTTTAATCCGGGAGTGTCGTCCATTTTATTGATTATGCCAAAACGTTTGTATTTATTTTTAGCAATGGTGTGATATGGCAACAGATCAACCTGATCAACCCGTCCTTTAAAATTCTTTAAAAATTTAATTATCATTACCATATCATATTCACTGTAGTTAAATCCAGGTATTACAGGAATCCTTAAATGGATTGGTATTCCCGAATCAATCAAAAAAATAAGATTATCAATTATTACATCATTATGCTGCCCTGTACCTTCAAGGTGCTTCTCAGAATCTAATTGTTTTAAATCAAACAAAAATAAATCGACAAAAGGAAGAATTTGCTTTAAGGTCCGCCTGGAGACGTATCCGCAGGTATCAACAGCAGTATGGATGCCTTCTTCTTTACAAGCTTTCAATAAGCTAATTAAAAATTCAGGTTGCAGCGTTGGTTCTCCACCGGAGAATGTGACACCTCCACCAGATTCCTCCATAAAAATAAAGTCTTTCTTAATTAGCTCTACCAGTTCACTAACAGAGGCTGAAATTCCTATTGTTTCGCTCTTATCAAACTCAAACCCGTCAAGTTTTATCTTTTTAACAAAATGCCCTGGATGAATATCTATACTTTCCGGATTATGACACCAACGACATTTTAAAGGACAACCTTTAAAAAATACAGTTGTTCGGATTCCAGGACCATCATGAACGGCAAAACGTTTAATATCAAATACAATTCCCTGCATGGAACAGAAATGCAAAAGTGAAAATAAAGTGGAATTAATGGGTTGAATATGGGCGAATTACCCTAATGTGTTTAAACTATAAAATCCAGCACTCGTAAAGTCCTTTTCCGAAGTGATGATAAAGATTGTTTTGATATTTGTTTCTCCAAACCATAAACCAAAAATAGTTTTTTTTAGAATATACCGATCTTTCTCCCCCTATTTTTTGATATTTTCTATCGCAAAAATCCAAAAGCATAGTAATTTGAAACTATATTTGATGCATTAATATTTCGACTGTGTATGAAAAAAATAGTTTTAGCGCTTTATCTCTTTACTGGTATAGGTTTCCTAATAATAACCAGAGCCAATGAGTTTCCACAAAATCTTGTTCTTACTGCTAATGACACCAACAAAATAACTACTCCACCTCCAGTTTTCAAATTTGATCCGTTTTATAAAAAGTATATGGATGCCAATGGAATACCTGTTATTAGCTCATGGAGAGTCCCCAATGAAGCCATCTATAAAGCAACAGAGATTTTGGTTTTTATGACCAAGGCACTTCCAACACCTGTTTATAATAAACTTATTGAAACTAAAGTAAGAGTTGCCATAATGGCACGATACGAAGGAACCACCGATATCCCTGAACACAAACATTTAGAGAGTGATACTTCTATAAATTGGGACGTACGTGCCCGCGGGTTGGGTGGCGATTTGGAGCTTCCATTAACCACCTGTGCCGAAGAAAATATACTTTGCTACCAAATTGATAAATACCATGCCGAAGATATTCTTATTCATGAGTTTGCGCATACCATTCATTTAGTTGGGATTATTCAGGTCGATACTACTTTCAACAAACGGTTGCAGCAAACATTGGATAAAGCAATTCTTGCAGGTAAATGGAAAAACACCTATGCAGCAACAAATATTGAAGAGTATTGGGCTGAGGGTGTTCAGGACTGGTTTAATGTAAATGCCGAAGTCCCAAAACCTGATGGCAAGCATTGTTTTGTAAACACCCGGGAGGAATTAAGGCTGTACGATCCTGATTTATATGGAATTTTAAAAGAATTTCTTCCCGAAACCAAAGAACTCATTAGTTGTCATTCCATATCTTTTTGATCATGAACAGAATTTCGGCATTATTACAATCTCTAAAAGCACAACAAGTAGATGGCCTTTTTACCTCTTCGGTTGCAAATATTACATATTTGACGGGATTTACCGGTGATTCATCCCGATTGATTGTCACTCCAAACCGGTGTGTCCTAATGACTGATGGACGTTATACCGAACAGGCTAAAATAGAGTGCTCTCATGATATAGAAATATTTAAATGGCTGAATAACAAACGGTATGCCAACGAAACATACATACATGTTATCGAAAATTCCGGTATAAAAAGTATAGGATTCGAAGGCAATCAATTAACATATAACGAATGTGAAACTTTAAGAAATGGGTTAAAAAACATTGAATTTAAAAATGTTGACGGATTGGTTGAAACACTGCGGCAGCAGAAAGATACGGATGAAATTGCTAACTTACGCGTTGCCTGCCAACTATCCGATCGTGCCCTTGAACTCACTTTACCTTTTATTAAATCGGGTATATCTGAGCTTGAATTGGCTGCAAGATTAGAATATAATCTCAAAACAAACGGAGCCGAGAATCTTTCCTTCGATACGTTGGTAATTTCGGGAGCCCGGACTTCCCTATTGCATGGAAAACCAAGCACCAAAATATTGGAAAAAGGCGATTTGGTATTATTCGATTTTGGAGCCTTATACAAAGGTTATCACGCTGATATAAGCAGAACCTTCCTTTTAGGGAAACCGGATGACAAGCAAAAAGAACTATATGCTATTATACAACAAGCCGAAATGAGCGCTGTTAATTCTTTAAAACCTGGAATTACCGCTAAAGAACCCGATAGGATAGTGAGAAACATCATACCTAACAAATATATCGATTTTTATTATCCGGGATTGGGCCATGGTGTTGGTTTACAAATTCATGAAGAACCTTTTTTAGGACAAACTTCCGAAAGTCTGCTGAAGGAAAACATGACCATTACGATTGAACCTGGTGTATATATTCCAGGCTGGGGAGGAATTCGGATAGAAGACACTGTGCTGATAAAAGAGAACGAAGTGGAAAGCCTTTCGAATTTTCCAAGAGAATTGATGGAATTTTAATGCAGTTTACTAATCTAGTATTCAATAAATAAAATGAGATGGGACTTCGACATCCTTCATCCTGACAATTGAAAGTCAGTTAATAATAACATTTCGACTCCGCTCAATGTGACAATTAACTGACTTTTTACACAACGACTCTTATTTTATTCCTGAAAATTTATTCCCTGTGCTTTTGCATCAAAACCTTCAGGAAATCGGGTGTTTTCATCAGCTATGGCTCCCATAAATGTGCAGTCGTTCAAATTACACTCATTAAATGATGTTCCCCGAATATCTGCTTTTCTGAAATCGCTTCCTTCGAGGTTGCAATCATCAAATACTGAATTGCAGAGGTTTGAGTTTTCGAACGATACCTTCTTCATAGGGCAATCCCTAAATTTACAATTAGTTACCTGAGCATCCAAAAAATTTGTTTTTTCCAGGATAACATCATAAAATTCGGCATTGTTTACATTTGCTTCCTTAAAACTGGCTTCTGATAAATCGGAATTGCTGAAAGTCGTTCTTTTAAGCAGCATTCCGCTTAAACTAGCTTTTGGAAGCTTAGTATCTTCAATTTTCAGATTCGAAAGATTGGGAATTATCTGATTATTTTCTTCACGCCATTTATTCCATTCCTCTGATCCATTGATAATAATATCGGTGTATTTGTTTCCCGAACGGTCCGAATGGTCGCGACTAACATTATCCTTATCATCGTTCAACGATTCCTGAATTAATTTATTTAAATCCATCTCTTTCAGAGCCCCATCGACACCTTTCATCGCTTCGTTTACAATTTTATTTAAATCCATGTTATTCAATGCAGCCTCTGCTCCTTTTAATGCTTCTTCGGCAATTATATCATGATCGACATTATCATTATCATTCCGGGCATCTTTCATGGCTTCGTGAACAATAACTTTCACATCAATGTTTTTAACTGCTTCCCGAGCGCCTTTTAGAGCTTCGCCAACAATAACGTTCAAATCCATTTCCTTCATGGCTCCTTTAATACCCTTCAAAATCTCCACATTCATATCGCTGTTGAGGTCACTTAAAGCAACTTCCAGTTCTTTCTGAATATCTTCCGAAACATTGTTTTTTTGACTTATTTCCTGTAATAAGGTAGAAATGTCGTCCGAATCATTATTATCATTATTTAACTCCTTATTGTTTTTATCATTTGCAACCTGCGTTTTATTCACTGTATCTTTTGTATATACTTGAATTTTAGATTGATTTAAGACTTTACTTTTTTTAACAGTGGAGCTCAATCTCATATCGTCATTTACATTTGGAATAACGCTGAAAGCCATTCCAATAATTCCTGCAAGTATTATGCACGAAGCAATAATGCCTTCTGTAAAATTATTTTTCATTGTTTTGGGATTTAGGATTCGTTTAATTCGATTAAATAATTGGTTTTTATTAGCTCCAAAAGCCATGGCAAGTGATTGCTGCATTAAAACATTTTCCTGCACCAACGCCAAAGTTTTTGCATAATGAATTGAATCGCCTGTTAGCTGAACCGCAATATCGTCACAACAATGTTCACGTTCCGTGCGGATTACCGAGGATATCCACCAGATTGCCGGATGGTAAAAAAGAATAATTTCGAATACCGATTGGATGATATTTAGGAAATAGTCGAGGCGAAGAATATGTGCCAACTCATGCGCTATAATACTTTCGATATGTTGAACCGATAACCCAGTTAAAGCAGAAACTGGTAATAAAATAACCGGTTTAAAAAATCCGAGGGTTAACGGCACTTGAGTAAGCTGTGACTGAAAAATTTCAACTTTTTTCTTAAGCTTAAGTTGACTTGATAATTCTGCTATTCTTTGTGACCAGCTTTCGTCCATGGAGATTAGCTGCCGGTATCGTAGCCGGTTGACGTACCACAAACCTCCTGCAAAACGAAGCAGAAAAAGTAGCAGTCCGCTAAACCAAATTACCACCATAACCGGAAAATTTCGCTGAAAGTAAGATTTAACAAGTAGCCATTGGATATTGATGGTTGCCTTTTTGACTTCAGCGGCATCCATGTTTTTCTGCTTTTGCAGACTTTCTTTAAAATGCTGTATGACGATTAAAGGATTAGATAAAATTTCTTTTCTTATTTCGGCTTTCTCTCTGGCAACGTTGTACGATTGAATAAATGTGATAGACATGCATAACGCAATAGCAGCTAATGATGCATAAGCAACTATATACCTGGCGGCAGCAGAAATTTTGTTAAATGAAGCCAAAATAATAGCCAGTAAAATCGCAACCGAAATAATTTGCCAGATTGAATGAAAAAGTGTCCATCCGATGGCTTCCACAATTTCCTGTGGAATAAACTGATAGATTGCATTCATAACTATTTACCTTTTTCGAATTGTGAAATGAGGTTCTTTATCTTATCCAACTCGGCTCTGGAAGTGTTTTTGTTTCCTAAAACCTGCATTACCAGACTGGAAGCTGAACCACCAAATGCATTCTCCAGAAAATTGTCCAAAAGTTTGCCGCGTGTTTCTTCCATTTTCAGAACTGGAGAATACGAATGGCTTTTCCCATTCAATTCGCGTTGCACGATTCCCTTGGTTGCCATATTCTGCATAATTTTTAAGGTAGTTGTATACCCTACATCTTTTTTGTCCATAAGGGTTTCGTGAATCTCCTTTACGGTTTGAGGATGTTTTTGCCATAGGAGATTAAGTATTTCCAATTCGGCAGAAGTGGGAGCTTTATCAATTGATTCCATCTTGCAATTTTAAGTACGATTAATTTCGTACAAAAATATACGACAAAAATCGTAGTGTCAAGTTTTTCTACGATTATTTTCGTATTAAATTACATATATCAAATTTTCAATGGATATAACTATGTTAATTATTGTAAAAGATGAATCAATGTTGATGTAAGGAATTGATTTCCGACCTTACACCAACAACCTGCACCCCATTTTATGAAAACACTTTCCGAAGGAACGAAATCCTTCTTACCAAATAGGCAAATAAAAAGCTAATGACCAATGCAATAGCTCCAACAGTCATGAACTTCATAAATGGAGATAACACAATTCCTTTCATGAGCATACTAGTACCCACCAGTATGG
>Ga0316608_1000484_pt1 | contig 18709 bp, 15 predicted proteins | sample MIS2016152B_MG_FD_207673 | JGI IMG/M metagenome (GOLD analysis project Ga0316608, IMG submission 207673) | Microbial mat bacterial communities from Middle Island sinkhole, Lake Huron, Michigan, United States - MIS.2016.152B | ecosystem: Environmental > Aquatic > Freshwater > Lake > Sediment...
ATCGTTACCGAGGATTATGTGGTACCCCTCTCCCGCTACTCTAGTACATGCCCCGCCCAATAGTTCCCCTGCAGGAACACCATCTATAAAGAGTCGGTATGCAGGAGTTGTAGCGTCAATATTAAATTCAATTACGTACTCTACGCCTGCTACGGGGAGCCATGTGCTTAGTACTTCATTGCTATATACTGCGGTTCCCGCTGAATCGTTGCTGTATAGTCCCAATCCGCCCCCAGCGGTATGTAGTAATAGCACTCTATTATGAAGAGCAGCATTTCCTTGCCCTATACAAAATAGACCTTTAATTTCCCCAGGAGCGCCCGTATATGATGGGGTATACTTGAATTTAATACATCCCGTTTGCGCTATTTTATTGTTATCTACGTCTGACCATCTAACTCCATTTGAGCCTGTATTGCCGCAATTAATCCTGCCATTTTCCCATGTAGCTACTCCCACTAAAGTTCCTGTGAGATCTCCGTCCCCCTGAGTACCATTAGCATTAGTAGTAAATGTTGCCCAGAAAGATGCATCCGTTGGAGTCTGAATTACTTGCTGAACTTGCCCACCTGTTATTTCTATTTTAGCCGCATCGGAGAATACAAAGTCCGTTGCCGCTGCAAAGGTTTCTGTAAATACTGTAGTATGATATAGTTCAAAAACTACATCTGTAGTTGGGAGCAAGTTTTGATAGATGTTCCCCAGATGTGTTACTTGATTTCCTGTTACGTATGAAGTGCCACTCACCCATTCTAAAATAGAGTATGGTGCCCACGCGGATGGGGCTGCGGGGATAGGAACGATAGTATTTTTCAATAAGTACTGGTAGTAGGATGAAGTGCTATTATTTGCTTCCGCTATTGCCAGGAATTTCTTAGTTTCTTTAAATTTTGTGATTTGGTAGATTAGGGAGCCGTCGTTGTAAATTACTCCGCGCAACTTAGAGGCGAATATGCCTGTAGGTAGTGAGTACGCGCTCTGGCCTACCATGAGGGGGAGTAGTGCGGAATCTAGGAAGTAATCTTCATATAGGGTATGAATTTCACCTTCTGCTTCGTCGATGGCTTCATTGCAGTAACCTAGAAGTTCGGATTCAGTGATGAAGTCCTCATCCTCTAGATCGAGATCTTTTTGTACTTTGGTTTTAATTTCTAGGTATGTCCAGTATCTCATTTTGCGTCCTTTATTAAGTATGACGTTATGTTTTGAAGCTGTACTCTCATTTCCGCCACTGAGACTAACAGGGTGTCTATTTTAGAATCTTGTAATTTATCGTTTGCCCAAACACCTACTACTGCCCCAAAGGCACTTACTGCCGTGATGGAAACCAGGGTGCAGATAACTTGTGTTATGAGCTTCTTCATTTTTTATACTCCCTACATTCGAACACTGTGCGACCATTCTCTATAACGACCATGTTTACTTTTCCATATAATTCGTACACGTCGAAGCAGCGTGCCGTCTTCGATTTGAATACTGAGCAGGAGGTGAACAAAAAGATGACAATCGCTAGCTTAAACATCTTTAAGCTCCTTAATCTCTTTCTCTGAAAATCCTTTTGCGATCAATGCATCGTGTGCCATGTCCACTAGGATCTTCCTGAATATCTTATCTATTCTTTTTACTCTTACGTCTAGATCTGCTGCCTCAATCTGCGCTGCTGCAAGGATAGTCTCTTGCGCCTGAATTGCTTGCAGTTTGATTATTGCATCAGGAAGGCTGCTATCGTTTACTATGTTGTCTTCAATCCACTTAGAGTAGTTACCACCTGCCCCTGGATATGCCGCAAGAGTAGCGCAGTTATTCTGAACTAGACCTTTAACTTCGTGATGTATCCTTTGCTTGGTTAGTTCTACTTTATAGAGTTCTAACTCTGCTGCAATTTCTTCTTCGGAGATAACATTAGCAGGCTCTGCCATTTTTGCAAGCAGACGCTGCTCTAGCGTGTCTCGGCAATCTGCTACTTGAAGGTTACTAATTTCTGTAAAGGTCATAACTGCCCCTATTTTATTTTTGTGATTTTTACTTGTGTGTAAATATTACTATAGCCGGCCTTGCCATGCGCTAGGCCCTGGCCGTCGGTATTCTCCGCCGTTGTCGTATAGTGCCTAATATCATATTGCGTAGGCGCTGATATAGTAACTTGCGCAATCCCCTCAGAGTAGTTCGGATTTGCTGGGATATTTCTGTCAGAATATTGAGCGTTGCCCAGCGCCACAACCGAGGCGCTAGTAACATTATACAATATGGCGAAGTGCCTAGTTACCCAATTTCCAGGAACGGAAAACCAAAACCTGTATGTCCCAGGCTGTAGCGTTATTATATTAGTGGCAAGTGAAGCAAAAGAACACGTTCCAGTTGTTTCCGACCCAGTTTCGTTTATAACATTTAGCGTTCTAGTTGCTACGGTGTCGGCGCTAGAGTTTCCGCCTGTCACATTGTAAGCCTTAACATCTTTCAAGTAGCAAGTCTGTTGAACTGGGATGGCGGCTAAAAGGTTGGCGTAGTCTGGAATAAATGTAATTGATGTGACAACAGGGTTTGCTGTACCTGTGTAAATAGCACCACTAGTAATTCCCACTGAGATAAAACTATCTTTACTTACGCTAAGAGAGTGGGCAACAGTTCCATATCCTGAACCTGCTGAAGTATTTGACCCCTGCGCAACTATGCTCCCATTTAGATAGACAGCAGGGTACACACTGTTTACACCCACTATCGTGTTAAGGTGGACTATCGCAGTTCCAGCTTGATTAAATATAAACTTAGTTCTTGTATTTGCAGCATCGTCTAGCGCATAAAATGACTGAGATGTACTGCCGTATGCGGTTGACACTCCCCCAAAGAAGTTGGTTATAGTTGCCGCACCCAGTGCATACTCAAATTCCGCTGTGACATTAGTCATAGAAGTATTGTTTTGTGTTAACGTCATGGTCTGAAGTTTTGTACTCGCTGGCGTTATGATGTTTTCGGATGAGGACACTCTCGTAATTGATAACGAAGTTTGTGTTGTGCCATCTATTCTTGCTGCCACGTCGGAATACAATCGTAAGACATCTCCAGCAGCAAATCTTCTAGTAACACTGATAGAAAATATCTGTGAGGCAATTTGAGAATAGTACACACCAACCGATTTTGTAGCATCTTCTAATCCGTTCAGAAGTATGTGTGCATTAACCGATGCGGTGCTAGACGTTTTTTCTATATATGTTACTTGGTAGTTTCCAGCATTTACTATGGTGAAGGAATCCCCTAGCGCAGCATCGGAGGCATATGTTACATTATTTATTCCATATCTGGCCGGAGTTCCTGAAAATTTCCTAGTTTTTGTATTTGTGCTGCCATACCCATTTGCAGTTCCTATAAAAAATGAGTCTTCTGAAACCAAATTCTTATACACAAAAGGATTATCTGTGAGCTTAAAATTAGAAAACTGTATATTATAGGCCGCTGCGTTTACGACTGTTTCATAAATTAACAATCGGACCGATGCACATGTGGGAGGTATTAGCACACTCCCCGAGTGATAGCCAGGCAACGCTGTAGCAACAATACCCCCCGTAGTAGCAGCGGGGGCAGTCATAACTATCATTGCACCATTATTAAGAAGTGCACTATTAGTAACGTCGTACACAAATACTGCTAAGTCATTTGCAGTGTATGTACCACTCGCCAATATTGTATTAAAACTAATTCCTAGCAATTTGCCTCTGTCTTCCACATCAATAGCAGCTGTCCACGCCACGCCTTCTCCGCGCCTAGCAGTGGCATCTTTAGTAAGAAGAAAGTCTGCTATGTCATTTAAAGGGGCAGTAGTATTTCTTTCCCACTTAAAATTGGCATCCGGAGCACCACCAGTGCCATCTACAGGAACCGCTGCGTCTGAATCTAAAAACCGTACCCACCCCGTAGCATTTTCCACTGCATTGGGATTTGAGATATAGTTTTTATACGTGTCTAAGTTTTTAGCTGCGTCTGCGAGAATTCGTTCCGTTGTATGGTCTAAAAGTTGCCCCTTATTAAGGCGTACTTCTACTTTAGCGCCTGTAGTAAAGGCCGCTGCTACACTGTCATCCTGCGCTCTAACTATTGTGAATGTATCAGTGCTTCTAGCAGTTACTTTTACGATCTCTATGTTAGTGCCCTGTGCGAGTGTGCAATAAAAATATTTTCCCGCTGTGAGGACTGGAAATAGTACCCCCTCGCCTGCAGCAACATCTAATGACGTTACTGAGTCATTTATATCGCCAGCGAGGGTACTAGTTGCGTTATTGCCAAGTGTAATATTCATGTTACCTCTTATGCATTAGCTAATGTAAGTGTCCAAGTAATTTGCAAAGAATCTGTAGTAGGTAGCGGAGTGCTTGCAAATACTATTCTTGAAATCATAGTGCCTGCAGCTACATCGTTAAATATTCCAGCCTCTCTAAGTCCTGCGCTATTGTATGTAGCTCCGTCAAATGTTGCTACTATTTCTAGTGCCGCACCTGTTACAGTGACAGTAGTTACTGCCTTGCGAGCGCCCACTGGAGTTTCGAGTGCTACGTCTGCAGGATCCGCTGCGGTAGCTCCAGTGCCTATGCCTATGTGGGATATAGGTGTCACTGTGTCTTCTTTCATTCTTTCAGTAATGTAGTTTAGTCCGGAAGTAACGACTAAGTTTTTCTTCTCTAGAACGAGGATTCCGTTCCGATGAATTTTTACGTTACCTACAATTTTTAGGGATTCTTTCATAAAGGTGCTCCATTTATAGCTGCGCCGTTAATTTCCGCTGTCATGCCTACGATTACAAGTAACACTAAATTCTCTGTGATATCTATGCCTTCTGTCAAGGTGCGTAGTCGCTTTTGGATGAGCAACTCCGTAATATCTATACCTTCTAGTATCGTGCGTAAACGTAGTTTTGTCAAAATTTCTGTTATATCTAAATCTTCAAGTAGGTGTTTTACTGAGTATGCCGTTCTAATTGGGTACCAATCCGCCAAGGCGGTAGAATATAGCCATAAGGATACGAAACCACTAGCAACACTAGATGTATCGTAGAATAACATGGGGCTGTCTGTCGGTATCGCTGTAGCTAGAGTTGGAGGAAAAGGCCCTGTTATTAAGGGTAGGGTTGTAGGTGTGAGGGACCATGTCCCATCGCCCTTTAAAAATTTAACATCGTCACCTGCTGCGGGGGCGGGGACTAGCCCTTCTACGCCTCCTGCGCCTGTATCTCCCACGAAGGGTACATATAGGATTCCTACGGCGGTTGCAAGATCCACAGCGGTTACTTCTAGCACTGCTTGAGCAACAGAGTTATTATCCCCAAAATGAGGTCTTAGTATATCTCCTGGGGCTAGAATCATAGTAATGGTACTTCTGGCCATACTAGGGGATGATAAATATCCAATTGTACCAACACGTCCTGTGGCAGACGAAATTACAGTGCTGGGCTGTGTGGTATTTAATGATAGCCCAATAAGAGATCCACCTGACATGCTAGTATTTCCATACCCATAATAATTCGCGGTAACTAAGCACGCCACAGTGGCAGTAAAACTTGTACCATATTGCGCACTATCTGCGTGTACTAATATATCGTCCCCAATATCCACAGGGTTCGCAAGAAATCTAGATATCTTAGTATATGAGGATCCCCATCCGTTGTATCCCGTGTACTTTGTATACTGCGCCCTAAGAGTTTCCCCTCCCGCAGCGGCTATAAATTTTTCCGGAACTTCCCATGTACCATCCGCCTTAAGATATTTTCCTGCAGCGGTGTCACCTGCAGCGGGGGCGGGCACTAGCCCATGCACTCCACCTGCTCCTGCATCTCCCACCATGTCTACGGATACGGTACCTGATGTTTCAAACCATGTAGTGAGATCGTTTGCTAGACCGTAGTGTTTAGCTTCTGCAATTACCCAACAAATCATACCTGCGTGTCTACGTAGCGCAGGCAGTGCATCCCTTGCTGTAGTATCGGGGAATATAAAGCGGTCATCTAGTGGCAGTGCCGCTTGCTCTGAAAATTGGGAGGTTAAATTAATTGCCACACTGTCTCCTAACTAAATGTATATGCCTGTGTAGTACTAGTTGGATTTTCAAATTCATAGATATTATAACTCTGAGAAGTTCCGTCTAATCCTACTATATTTTCAACTCGTAATGTCCAGTCTGGAAGCACTTGAAAATTAGTTGGGTCTAATATACTCGTGAGCACACCGAGTGCTGCAGGATACGCATAGTATGCTACGTTTGCTGTAGTAGTGAATGATAAGTTCCTGGCGCGGGACGCAGATAATATTTTAGTTGATGCAGCAAAAATTGCTGATCTTGTCATCGCCTGTGGACCTACACAATATAGTATTGGATATAGAAACGTGATAGTCGCGCTTGAGGAAGCTACTCTACCATCAGCATCGGTTAGGGTAGCACTAAATGTGGTTGTATCTGTTATTGCCGTACTCTCTGTATGTGTTTCACTTGCGCCTGGGCTTGCAACTGTTGCTACTGTAGCGGCACCTCTTTTAAATACTAAACTAGCTAATGCGCTGATGGGGTTTGTGCCCATGGCACTCACTGCAGTAAGAAGTAGACTTGCAAGTGAATTTCCTTTTTCTCGGACTGCAGAAGGATTTAATGATAAACTAGTTGTTGGATTCGCTGAAGTGAATAGGAAGATCTGGTCCAGGGCATCTTTAATTGTAGGTCCTGTAACTATGGCACTAAATCTTGAGGAGTATTTGCCTGTCCCTGAATATAGTGAGGTTTCTCCCCCGCCTGTCCACGATGCAAACTTCCCACCATCCCATGTTTCTAGCGACCCTGTAGTTTCATTAAATATAGTATCGCCGATTGCGAGATCATTAGCGGGTCTATTCTCACTAGTGTAGTGTGGGATAGTTAGCGCACGAAGGGATGAATTAATCCAGAGGAGAATTCTTTTAAAATTTTCCTGTATGGTGCGGTCCTTAATTTCATTTATTAGTAAATGAATCTTACGCATCTACGGCACCTGTGCCAGCTTTAGTAAAAACTTGTTGTGTTTTACCGAGCATATTATAGTGGAGTGTGTATGACAGTATGGAAACCCTTTCGTCTACTGGGATACCTGAGATCTGCCATTCTTGCGATCCTGCAGTGAGTGCTACATACTGTAGTTCCCATTTCGCTGGATCAAATACTATATCTGAATTAGCTGTGATACACTCGTATACATTTCCTGTGTATGCTACTTTGTCATACGTTTGATATTTTAGGTCTACACCTACGTAGCCTAGTCCTGTTTCCCAGTTTAAAGTGGTGTTAGCAATCAGTAACTCTGTATCTGTTCTACGTGTGATTAAATACTTTGTTGCGTACTCATCTGCGGGGAAGGATATAAACTGCCCCACACAGTTCTCTGGCCATGTAGTTGTGGCGGAATCTAGGGTCACAGAAGCTGGGTACGTTGTCACCGTACCGTTCCCTCTATCGTCAGATGTAGTGATTACTACCTGTGCGTTTGTAAACTCCACTTGCTTATAAGAGCAGCGTAGCGACTTCGCGGGGAATCTTCGTTGTCCTTCTATTAAGGATCCACCGTCCCATAATAAAGTAGGATCTCCCCATACCATCAGAGGATCTCCCCAAATCAAACTATTTCGGTATCGAATTGGTTTCAGGTTTAATTTCTTAGCACTCAAATCGTTATTTGAAATAATTTGTAAAGAAAGATTTGATTTACTCAAAAGTTCTACTGTTATTCTTGGTACGAATTTTCTAAACATTAAAGAGTCAAAACTTGTTGCCATAGATACGTAGTTATAAATTATAGGTGCTAAATCCCAGCTATTGGCGCTTGTTGTATTATTAACTTTAGGATCTGATAGATATTCTTCGCCATGTTGAAATACGTATCCTCTTCTGTCCCCTCGAAGTAGCTTGCCATCTACTGCTATACACGCTGTAGGTGCGTAATTATCTCCATTAGATGCTGTAGTAAATGCTTTGAAATCTATGTCGTAGATATAGTGCATGTCGCAGTCATTTATAGATCCAACTTCGTTCTGAACACTCCAGTAGATAATTTTATTAAATGCATCTACGCAGCCATATATTCTAGAACGCTGCTGCTCGGTCTGTGTAAAATTAAAGTACCTACTAGATATTTCTGTGCTTATTCGAATTACTGAAAAACCATCTGTGAAATAGAAGCCATTATTTCCTGCCCAGACGATCCCTTCCTGTACTTGTACAATGGATCTTGCCGAGATACATCCAGCGGAATCGTGTATCCTCTGCATGGTGAGCTGCCCACCGCCGATCTCATCATACGCGCCATCTACTCTGTATACTGCGTCTGTGCAAAATACTACAACTCGGTCTAGGTACGAGCTGATGCCTCTGCCCGCCTGTTCGAAGTCTATATACGCGCTTGCTGGACAAGAGTCCATATCGTTCACTACGGACTGACGTAATCTATTTTCTAATATTGTTGTATCGTCAGAATCTACGCAGCTTAAGAACCAGCCAATATTGTTTGCTACGTGAACATATTTACATTTTGGTGGGGGGTCATTATCTACTACTCCGCCCTCTGTATATGGAGATACATTAAATGCTATGGATGCATCCGTTGCGCTGTCGATATATGATGTAGTGATCGACCAGTTACCCACTGTCCATGTCGCGTCACTGTTGCCCGTTGTGCATACGTAGAGCACGCCATTTTTGAGCACATAATCATCTATGCTGTATGCGGTGCTCGGGGTCCAACTTGGTATTTCTACTAACAAGTTGGTAGTAGTACCATTTGATTGTGATCTATAAATAACTATGCTTATTCCTGTGGTATCTAGCAAATCGTAATTATCTATTACTCCGTTGGCCAGCACTGGAATACTTTGTATTGTTACTGGAGTGAGATCTGCTGCAGAAGAACTTGCAAATGGTAATCGTGTTAATGGTCCTACATTTAAGTGTAGAATGTCGTTTACATAATAACTGTATTTATACCCTAACAGGTATGTGTACTGAATTGCCCCTGCGGTTCCCGCAAGTGTGATGCCAGACGCTAGCGCAGGAAGTCCTGCTGTTCTAAGCTGCAGTACGCCTGATCCGTCCTTATAAACTTTTACGGGGCGCTGATACACACCGTTCGTTACGTCATCGTACGCGATGTATGTAGTATCTCTCCACGTAGAGTGGGAGAAGAACCCCTCGTAATCTCCGGAGGAGAATGCATCGTTAGCGGATGGTCCTTTCAGCTCAGTGTAAACTGTCGTAGCGTATGCGTAGACATTTTTATTTCCGTAGAATAGGTACGAATTTTCATGCAGCGAAATATCGCTTATTCGGTTCAATCCTACGGGGGCTTGTGGATGAACTAGATCAAAAACAACTGACCCGCCCCTTCCTTCTAGCTTCTTACTTATAGTGAAGACAAAATTATCAGCGTCACCGCACTTATTCATGCCATTATCTACAGCATTGTCGGTAATACCGCCGCTAAAATCGTCTACTGTTAGTGGAGTTGTCATTTAATCCCCTATACGTACATGGCCTTTGCGCTCAGAGTATTATCATTCGTGTAAACGTAGTATGTGTTCACACTTACTTTCACTGCTTCTAGATATAGTATTTCTCCGGTGGTGTAGTCTCTGAAACTTACGTTTCTTTCATTCCATGTTAGTGCTGGAGGCATTGTAACTAATTGCCTATACATTCCGCCAGAAGTTGCAACCCAGCCTACTGCGTTTATAGCATTGTCCCATGACAGTGCAAACGCTGAGGTGGATAGCGCGGAGGAGTTATTGCCATCGTGATTATGTGCATTTAATCTTGTAAAATTATATTCTATTGCAGGGAAAAATGTAGCTCCGAGGTCCGGGGCGCGGGGAACTTTATAGCCGTAACTTAAGATGTCCATAATTTCTCCTTAAGGATTTTTAGTAACAAGTAATTCTGTATCAGACAGATATCTTCCAATAGGATGATTTGTTTTTACATACCCTAAAGTTCCATCCGCCTGTATATACTCTACAGATCCAGTTAATTTTCCAGTGTGAACTGTCGATGTACCACCAAGCATTGCTACAGAGCGGCTATCATCTGCATCGCCTCCAGCTTGAAGTATTCCGTATACTTCGTAATTAGAGTGTACTTTGGTCACAACGCATTCTCCGTTTGTGTCATCAAAATCAGCGTAGCAAAGGACAAGATGATTGGATCCTGTGGCGTATACTGAACTAATCGACGATGAATTGATCGGGGCTGCGCCGTAGAATTGTATGCCTGTCCCAATTACTAACGCGTCATTTATAAATTCTATCTTTCTGGATAGTGCTCCACCTGTACCTAAGCAGTATGAGAGTACTGCGCAATTATTTGCTGGATCCCATACTAGTGATAATTGTGTAATTGCTGTAGCGTTTGTTACAGTGGTCACGTACACCTGATTGAAAGTATCTTCGGTAAGCGTTATTGAATCTACGAATGAAAATTGCTTAATATTTATTGTAGTAGTGTCTGCAGCTACTCCTACTGCTATAACATCTCCTGTGTTTGGGTTTACTACATATGCGGGTGTTACAGCATCGCCAATAAGGGCAACAAGTACTTCTGTGGATCCCCACACCTTTATATATGGCCCTAGTATAGTAGTAGTAAACCCTGTAACTAATGCCTGCGCCCTAGGATGCCAGAAGCACACTGGGGCTGTGCAAGGGTTACTAGTATCTGGTACAAGTACTGCCCCGCAAGTTAAAGTTGTAGCACCTGCAGCGGAAGTCACTACCACTGCCTTACCGTGATTAGAATCTCCTGCATCGGCGTATACAACGAATGATGTAACTACCCCAGGAGTAGACGCTATGGCCATATTAGTATTTCCAACATCCCCCGCCTCAAATTCTACTGCGGATCCGAAAGATATTGTAGTAGTAGAAACTCTTCCTGCGATAACTTTACCTGCGCCTGAATCATCCTCATCGCAGTATGCTATAATTACTCTATCAGTAAATGCGTTATAACTAATAGCTATTTCACTTGTCTGTGTTGCTGCAAATATTCCTGCTACACCGAAGGAGATGATGCCATCTGCATCAATTGTTCCAACTTTACAAGTTCCTCTATTTGCATTGGCCATATCTACGTATGCAATAACTACTTTATTATTCAAAGTATCGTAGCACGCTACAACTTTATCTACTTGAGTAGTTAGAAAATTTGCGCCGTCAATGGCGTTATCTATAGCTGTCGCACCAACACCAAGTTTTGCTGCTTTTATTGTCCCAGCCACATTTACTAGTCTAACTGGAGCGCCCGCAGCAATTGTTTCAGCAAGTGGAAACGCTTTATGGTTTACTGGAACTGTTGCAGCAAGTGCAACCCACGTTGCGCCAGTGTCAACATTTAATAGGCTGTCTGTGGTGTTCCAAACTGTTCTACCTGCAGATCCGGCGGCGGGTAACGCTGCAGTAGTATATGATTCAAATTGAAAGGATAGTTTATTTAATGCTGTGGCGAGAGAACCTTCTGCGGTCACGTCATCGCCTTGTACAAACTGTAGTACTCCTGCACCTGCTTTATGCAGCCTGATATTTTCAGATGCAGTAGCAGATGTGCCTAGCACACAGTAGCCATCGTTTGCTAGAATATTTATCGTTTTTGCACCATCACTAAATCTAGCTTGCTTTAGTGCTGTGTTGTACCAAATAAGTCCCACAGGTGCGGCGGATAAATCTGTCGCCGTATTCTGTAACTGCGCCTGTTTTAGTTGTCCGTATACGTACATGTGAAACTCCTGTTAAAGAAGGGGGCTTTTACACCCCCTTAGAAAAATTAAGCAATAACTGTATTTAATAGAACCCATGTTCCTGCGGCAACTGTACAAACGTAAAGAATTGCTTTAGCGTCTGCCTGGCCAGTTCTAAGATACAATGATCCTACGCCTGCTGCCCAGTTTGGAGCTGCAGTTCCGGAACCAATTGTTACTCCCGAACTAAGTTTAATATCTGCGCCTTGAGTAACTACACATGATGACAAATCAATTGCAGTATTAACTGCTGTGCCATCTGTTCCTAGTTTTAACACTATCGCAGAAGTTTCTGTACCATCCGCAACGCATTCAATAAATACACCACGTAGTGTACCAACTGTTGCGCCAGAATAGTTTTTAGCTTTGAAGTATGCTGCTTGTAAAGCGTATGCAGCATCGTTAGCTAATTTATTGATTGCTCTTACATCTAAAGATGTATCAACGCCTGTGAAAGCTGCTGTAGCAATAGCTGTTCTACCGAAAGACATCATTACACCATAAGAAGGTTTTGTGATATCGCCGAAACCGAACGCTGTAGTTCCTGACTGCTCGCCAAAATAACACAATGTGTGTCGTGAAATACCTGCTGTATTAACAGATGCCAATGGCTTGAAGAATATAGAACTAAGCAGTGTGCCTGCTACTGTACTATCTGTGCCTGAAAAATCACCTGTAATTAACTTGCCCATACCTGTAGAAAATGAACGTGCGTTCATTCTATCTAGTCGGTATACAAGTTCTGCTCTGTTTAAACCCATAAATACTCCTCTTTAATTATAAAGGGGGTTGCCCCACCGTAGTGGAGCCAGTCCCCCGTATTAAGTAACTCTTAGTACGCGATTCCGTAGATAACGCCGCACTTGCCAGCAGTTCTACACTCTAATTGACCGAATAGGCATGTGTCGATGACATATGCATAACCTGTCGTAGCTCTAATTTCAAAATACTGATTTCCATCTGGAGAAATACGTTTTTTGAAGAAGCCATTAGATCTGAAAGTAAATCCGCTCCAATCCATGAAGAATATAACATCGTCATCCATCTCTTGAATTCCTACGAATTTTAGAGCTTTGCTAGATGCTACAACTTGAACCTCAATTTCTACCCAACCGTACGCGCTTGCTTTACGTGATCCGTCAGTAACTTTATAAGCGCCTTTTTGGAGTTCGAGAATCTTCATTGCTGTACCGAAGTTTTTGTATGACATAAGAACTTCGTTAGCATTTCCACGAGCTTTTTGTCTAACTGCTAAATATGCATCAAAAATCTTGTCAAGAAGGTTTGCATCGTCAATAGATGACCCATCAATGTTGATAGCTTGTAGGAAGGGGTACGCTGTTTTAACTTTACCGTGAAGATTTGCAGATCCACCATTAGCAGCACTCAAAAGAGCACTTTTAATAGATACGAACTGATTAGCTGCTGCATCTGTGCCAGGATAGTACGCTACTGGGAAAGTAGTAATACAATCTGCTACGTTACAAGAAGCTGAACAATCGTATGGTGTTGTGCCATCAAAAGTATCCTCAACTGTAATAACACTTGTGTTGAGATCGATATTGATTACGTATAGGTCTTTCACGTCAGTACCATCTGAATCAACTAGCGTAAATTTTTGGCCAAGCATAAATTTTTCAATTCTATCAACAGTTAAAAGACCTGAGCCTGCGCCAGTCTTTACTGTAACTTTTGCAAAATGTGGTCCACATGTAAGTTGATTAGAAACAACTTCTTTTGTGTAAACAAGAAAATCTTCAATCGTGTCTGGAAGAACACTTAATAAATTCTGCTCGCTAACTTTATCTTGCTTCATAATGTCGGTATGGTTGAAAATCATTGTTCCCCATACTTCTACTGGAGTCGTAATCTCGCCTCTGATGAATTTAGATTGCGCAACGGTTGCTTGATCTGTAAGGCTTCCAAAAGATACAGAAGATGCCCCTGCAGCTTTGAAAGGAACAACTATAGTTCCGCCCTTCCAGTTGTTGTCTTTTTCTACTCTAGTTAATACGTAATCTCTCTTGATGAGTTCTTCTCTCAAAAGTTTGTTAGGAAGATATTCATTTAGCATATCATTAAAGGTTTCTAGTGTCGCCATATAAGCTCCTGTTAATTGTTATCGGCCATAGCTCTTGCTGCAGCCTTGATTTCTTCAATACTACCGTAAGTCTTTTTACCTGTCGGGGTTTTACTTCCTGCCTTTATGTTCGGTAAAGTGGGTTTAGATACCGCTGATGCAGCAATGTTTGCTGACGGAGCTGCTTCCGCGCTAATCGTACTCGCAGGACTTGCATTTCCTGCCAAACTCTCAAGATTAAAACCTGCCAATGCTAACACTTCTCGAGCGGCTTGCTCAGGAGTTAAGTCAACTTTCCTTTGACTGTACGCGAGCTGTCCTCTCGCAATAACTTCCTCTCTGAACGCGCCTGGTTTACCCATTCTGCTTTCGAAATCCTGCACCGCGCTTATTAATGTCGGCTGCGCTAAGTACGCATCAAGCTGATTCAGTTTCGCTTCCACGGCTTGATTTTGTATGCGCTGCTGATATCCTAAGTTCTCTTGCTCCAGATTGTATAGACGCTCATTATTTTTATAAGCTGCGTCCATCTTCTGGCGTTCGTCTTGTGGGAGTTCCTGATACTTCATAATTTCTATAGCACGTTTTAGCACCATATCGTCAGGAATATTTAACGTCTTTTGAAAAGATGTGAAATCTTCTCCCTGTATCATCTTATCTAATCTTTCGATTAGTTCTGTCTGCTGGCTAAGTCTTTCTATCTGTGGCTTCATCTCTGCCACTTCTGCATCATACTGCTCCATACGACTTTTAGCGAAATCTAATCCGCCTGCTTTCTCGTATAGCTCTTTGAGCTTTGCCTGATTTTCTTTTGTAACAACTTTTGCTACTTCAGGATCAAAATCAAATTCTTTGTTGCGAACTTTAAATTTAGTCTCTGGTTTCCACTCTGGTACAGCAGGAGTTTCCTCCGCTGGCGTTTCTTCCACAACTGCTTTTTCTTCAATAGCTGAAGTTTCGACAACAGGTGCCGATTCTACTACTGGGGTTTCGTCAACAATTACTTCGTTAGTTTCCATTAATGCTCCTTTGAGGATTGCCTGCCTCGCCTTGCATTTCACTTCCTGCGGATGCACTAGGGCTTGCCGTCCCTTGTTTGTTACTTGTCATCATCTGTGATATCTCCGATGCCACACCTTGATTCAAATCTTGGAATAGTTCAATTGGCTGTCCCTGAGCTTCTAATTGCTTTAGTAGCCAGTCTATCGCCATATATGGGATAGATGCTCTAGTAGACTTGCCATTTGCGTCTTGAATATAGAAGTCACACTTAACCATATAACCATCAGTAGGTATGTAGCCATCTTTAGCTCTCTGAACTTGTAGCGCCTGCTGTGCTTCCAATTGTTCATGTTGCCCCTTATAGTCAGCAAATGCTTGCTGGATCTGTGGTGCAAGAAATCTAAAGTCTGCTTGCTTCATTCTATGTGCAAGTTTTCCTGCTACATATTTATGGTCGTCATATGGATTAACTGATGGCATTTCCCCACGCTCTAGCGCGAGGATGTCATTCTTGGAATTATCGTAATTGATCGTCAGTTCGCTGCCAGCTTCTTCAGCATTCATAAATGGCATAGCGCGAATCATTCTTCCGATGTCCTGCTTGTCTAGATTATTTCCCACATATTGTAATGTGTGATTTATTGCAAGCTGTTTTCCAAGCATAGAGTCTGTATCTGTGCTTACTGCCTCAACTTGAATGCGGTAACAATTCTTTTCTGTGTTTTTAAATTCTGGAATGTTCACCATCTCACTCTTGCCTACCATTGGGATTACCATATCTGGCTCTAGGTATTCTTTAGCAAGTTTTAATAGTGTGTCTGTAATATCTACTGCGAACTCTTCGAATGTCTCGCCAGGATTTAGGAATTTACTTCTGTTCCTCATTGAGAAATATAGAAGCGCGTATGGATCTAGTTTTCCATCTTTAAATTCGCCAGCCTCTTCTACGTTCATCAAACGGTATAACTCCGATATCTCTCCCATCATATACGCGGCGTAGTGGTCGCCGGATTGTCCGGGCAAGATAGTCGGAGCCATTCCACCTGTGACACTGATAGCACGCACGCCAGGGAGTATGCCGGCAGATGTCATCTTAGAGCCATTCTGCAGAATTAACTTAGGATCCCCTAATGTAACCTGTGTCGTGGCTATATGCGAAGCTGCTCTATTGATCTCTACTTGGTACGGACGCATCTGCTTAATTGGAGAACGGTACCTTGCACTCGTAGGAATCTCATCATATCCAGCAAACACGATAGGCCATATGCCAAATGGCAATTCCATTTCTTTTATAACATGCCCCTGCACCGCTAAGAACAAATACCCCTTTGGAAATTCTTTACATGGACGGTAGTAATGCTCTCGAACTATTACGTGATTCTTTTCTGATGTGTAACTATTTTTGTTAGAATCAAAAATTAAAAATGATTCTTCAGATGAAGAGCGTAAATCTTCTATTACGTCCTCATCGTCTGTTAGATCTTTTATTTTATCTATGTGTATCAGTTTCCTGATTATAATATATGGAGAATCCTCTATATCCTGCACTTGAGGATCCCGAAGCAGATTCGGGGCGAGGATTCTTTCTATAACAAAATTTCCTGTCATTATTGTTTCAGTCTGTGGCTCACCTGTATCTACGGCTAGAACGATACCGCCCTGCTCATCCATGATCGGGGCGTAACCTTTGATATCGCCGAGCGAGTTGTCAAAGAAAATTTTGCACGCTGTTTCACCAAAGTTTACGAAATCGTGCGCGTGCTTTCTAAGTTTCGCTCTAATCTTTAAAGTCTTTTTATAAAACTCCCAAACGGATTTATTAAGTTCTGCGGTCTTCTGGTCCTGCACTTCCCCTGGGTTGTTTGGAACAATCGTAGTGTTCGGGGCGTGCGTAAGAATTACTCCCGCTATAGTATCTGTAATTTTTTTAACGTGATTTTTTGTAAGACGAAGTTTCTGTGCCTCATTGACACCTTTGACATCTCTTAGTCTCTCATGGAATTTTGAGCCTTGCTTTTGATAGTGCTCGCCTGCTACTAGAAGTAAATTAGATCTCATCTCCGCAAATAGAGCACTGTCAATCTGCTCTGCGTCTTTATAAATGCGGTCTAGTTCCGCTGCGTCTAATTTTTTTTCACTGGCCATGTTACTTCCTTGTTAGTTCGCCTGATGCAAGTAACCTTTCAAACTCCTCTGGATTCTCTATAGCTTTGAGTTCCAGTTCGCGCTCTTTGATTTCAAGTTCTGCATCCTCTAAATCTTCCTGCGACATCTTCCTTAATTCTGTATCAGTTGGTGGAGTAACTGCGAAAGTAGTTGGGTGGCCACCCATATACACTACTAAGAGTTTGCCATATCTTAGTTGCGCTACATTATTCTCCTTCCCACATTTTATAAGTTCTTGAATGTCAACGCAAGTTAATTTTTGCTTAACTGGTCTTCCGCCCTTATTTTTCTCCATTTTGTACCCCTGTCAATATAAATCGTTAAAAAAACTTATCTCGTCCTCAATCTCTTGTAAAGTGTCTTCTCTTGGCAGGAATGCCGCCCTTCTTAGCTCTATGTCACTCATTTCAGGTGCTTTTGCCTTCTCCACTTCTACCATAAATTCGTCAGTAATTGCAGCAAAGTCCCATGGAACTGCTATCGCTGCGTACCTACATACGTCGCAAAGGTCATCTTTTGCGTGTGTTTTCGATACGTTATGCGTTAATGTTGTCAATTCATTGACTAGTTTCCCCAACTCCAACTCATCTGGTATATTGAGCACGTCTAGCATCTTATTCTTAAAGAGCGTGTTCAGGATATCCTCGCCCTTATCATGCGACTTCTCCGCTTTCTGGAATGTCTCCCCTAGTCGACTCGAGTACGTGAAGAAGTCCTTCGCCTGCCAGTCATACACCTGCACAACTGGACGCATATTGCCTCTTAAAATCCTATATTTATCAAGAATGTCGGCGGAAGTTGTTAATATCCCGTCCATCCTGCACGCTTTGAACACCGCCCCATACTGCTTATCGGGGCGCACTGCTATAAACGCCATAGCCGCCGGGTGTCCGTCCCCACCGCCGCCTGGGTCCACTGCACTGTACACTTCCCAGTTCGCGGGGATCAGGTGCGTACCTGTTATTTTGTTCTTTAGCCTGAACTGCTCGGGGGATATATAGTTCACATCCCTATTAAAGCTTGGGTATATTAGCCCGCTGTCTACTACAAATCGCCCGTACACTCTTCTTTGGACCTCTGCAGGGGTTGAGCACTTATTCTTAACCCTCTGTATCTTAGCTTTGCTCCAGGCGGTCTTAGTGCCATCCTCGTACGTCAGGCAGTCATACATTGATATCTGTTTTTTAAATGCATCCTTGAACGCCTCGTCTAGGCATCCAACTCTTTCAATGGCTCGGTACCAGAGTTCTTGACCGATTGTAGCTGTGAACACTGCCATGAATAGCCCATCAACCGCCTCAAGTCGCAGCCATAACTCGTCAAATAGCTCAACGGGTAATTCCTCATCAACGAACAGCGCATGTACCGTTCCCGATTGTAGTTTGTTATAGCCACCAGTCCCCTGCGAGTAAGCTCGGAAATATACGGACACTCCACTGTTGAATTTGAGTTCATGTACGCTCCCGTGTTTGTACTCAACCTTCCAGCCCCACGTTGGGTGATCCTTGTAATCCCCCCTCGGTAGAAACTCCGTCACCCACTTCTTCTCGAATTCTATCGTCGATACCTCACGAGATGGGTACAGATACCAGAACTGCTGCGGGCGCGTCTGCCAGTACGTAGGCCATACGTCTGGGTTACCCGCCATCTCTATACACTTCCTTATCGCCGTACTA
>Ga0316608_1000485_pt1 | contig 18706 bp, 16 predicted proteins | sample MIS2016152B_MG_FD_207673 | JGI IMG/M metagenome (GOLD analysis project Ga0316608, IMG submission 207673) | Microbial mat bacterial communities from Middle Island sinkhole, Lake Huron, Michigan, United States - MIS.2016.152B | ecosystem: Environmental > Aquatic > Freshwater > Lake > Sediment...
TCATCAGGTATAGAACGCTCGGCAAAGAATCTGTTGAATTATATCCTGAAACATATATATCTTCAGACGCTGCGATCGCAAGAGCTTCTATTTCCTTTCCATCAACATTCCGCTCCCATTGCCCATTTCCATTAGAACTAACTTTAAATATCCAAGATTTTCGAGATAAAGTATCAGTTTGCATACTATTCCAACCAGCTAAGAGAATATCGCCTTGCGGAGTAAGGGTTGCCATATTTACAACATTAATTTCATTGCTCCCAAATGGTTTATTCCATAATGTTTTCCCGCTATTATCAATGCCTATTAACCATGCTTCTTTACCAGATTGGTCTTTCTTATGCCTTGTGCCCGAAATAACTATCCGATTATCAGGTGTTACAACAAGCCCCCCGGCACTATCATTCTTTTGTTCAAAGTCAAATCCTTTAATCCATTTTACTATTTCTTTATTTCCCTGAACATCACTAAGCATATTTTGTCCAAGAACGTTCGACTTTAAATTAAAAATATCCACAAAATAATCACCTTCCGGATATCTGGAAATGAATTCTTCATAAGCTTCTAATGTATTAACTTGCTTTGCTTTTTCATATAACAATTTACGTTGAATTGTTTTAGCGACAGGAATATGCAATGAAGCAGGATACCTGGCAATAAAACGGTCAAATGCTTCTATTGAATTTGCTTTTTTTGCCATATCAAAAGCCATTTGGTCACGCAGTTTAATTGCATCGTAATAATGGTAAGCATCAGGATAAATATGAATAAATTCTTCTAGAGATTCAATAGTATTCTTTTTTTGAGCAAACTGAAATGCCAATTCATTTCGCGCTTTAATTGCCTCCTGAACCTGAGCGGCGTCAGGATATTTTTTTAAAAAAGTATTGAATGCATCCAAGGTATTTGCTTTTTCAGCAATTCTATATTCCAGATGGTTTCTTATATGCACTACATTCTCATAAAATTTAGAGTTTGGATATACTTTTATAAAATGCTCGGCTATTTCAAGCTTGTTTTCTTCTCTTACATATTTAATTAACTTATCCTCAATAATTTTCTCTTCAAAATCAAAATTATACCGGATTGTTTTGTTTCTTCTTTCTGAATCACGAAGCGTAAAAAATTCCTTTATATAAATATTGTCATCATCTTTCAGATTACTGAAATATTTATTGGCCAGAAGAAAGTGATCCCAAGCTTTAAAATAGTTCAACCCCGAAAAATTATCATTCGAAAGTACAATTGCCATTCCAAAATGTGCAGGACAGCTGGTGCTATCCTCCAAAATTATTTTACTGAAATTTTCGAAAGCTTTATCTAACTCTATTTTTTCAAGATTTTTAAAACCCCTTTCGGCTTTCTGTGAAAAAACATTAAAACAAAACGATAAAAAAAGAATTGTTATAACTATATTTTTAGTCATATGTTTTTGATTATAAATAATATAAATTACTTTTTCTTTAGTAAAAATTCTACTCTACGGTTTTGAGTTTTGCCTTCAGGAGAAAGATTTGTATCTACCGGCCGGGATTCACCATATCCAACAGCTAGAAGACGCGTAGTTTCTATTCCTTTTGAAATTAGATAATTGACAACTGATTTGGCTCTTCCCTGGCTTAAAGTTTTGTTGTAGGTATCTGCGCCATCACTATCGGTATGACCAGATATTTCAATTAATTTTGCATCTGTTTCTTTGATAAAAGAAACAACTTTATCAAGTTCCGGAAAAGATGCTGGTAGTAGCGTGGTTTTATTGTATTCAAAGAAAATATTTTTAAGTACAATAGCAGCTCCTTCTTCTATATTCAATAAATCATTCGATACCGTATCTGCTGCAATATCAGGTTCTTTAAAAACAATTTTTCCGGTTGAAGTACAATTGTATTTATCTTTAACAGTATAATTGTAGATTCCGGCTGGTAAGCCTGATAATTTATTTCCAGTCATATTATTAGACCAGGTTACATGATAAGGTTGAGTTCCTCCCTGAATTCCAAGTGAAATTTTCCCATCATCCTTCTTCCCTTTATAGGTTCCTGTTCGAATATCAAACCCACCTGAATAAGCGGAATCCATAACTACTACATCCATATTCTGAGCTACACACGGACAATCATTGCAGTTTTCCAAAAGCTTAATAGAGAAATCATCGAAAAAATAATACGCATATTGCTTATCGCGGAGATTAACAACATTTTTATCTGTAACAACATAGTTTGTATGATCGTAATTCTCAAAATTTCCAACGGCAAAATAACGTTCTCCGCCTTTTGCTGTATAAACCTTACAGAATTGATCCCAACCCTCTATATTATCCAAAAAAAGTCCTGGTCGGTTATTCAATTGAGGATCAGCACTTATATTTTCTTTAACCGTACTTTTAATTTCAAGATTAACAAAATTAACACTGAGCTGGTCTACCGCAAATTTTGACATTGAAGCTAGCCGATAATAGAAAGTTACACAATACATTTTATCTTTTTCCATAGGTTGGATCAGTGATCCCTGAAAATATTCCCGATAATCGCGTTCTGTTCCTGACAAAATAGCTCCAACATATGCATCACCAGTAACGGGTTCGGATACACCTGCAAAATTTCCCGGGACTTTAACTTGTCCGGGACTGCAACGATTAAAATAATCAGGGGTAGCATAGGTAGGATATGTCCAATCGGGAATTAATTTATGTGATTTATCGAAAGGCGTGTGATCCTGAGGACATTTTTCATAATTCTCAAAACTAGGATTTAATACCAGGTTTTTATTTTGTCCAATCAAAGGAATAAATAAGAAACAACCTATTGATATTAATAATAACTTATTATTTTTCATAATTAGCTCTAAATATTACACTTATATTGTAATTAATAAACTTAAACTAAAGATTTACAGATACGTTTGATTAAAAACGGCCCTTCATAAATAAAGCCTGTATAAAGTTGCACTAAGGTTGCTCCGGCTTCTATTTTCTCAATTGCATCATCTTTCGTGAAAATACCCCCTACGGCAATTATTGGTAACTGGTTATTAGTCTTTAGGCTTATGTAACGGATGATTTCAGTGGCCCGGTCTTTAAGTGGAGCTCCGCTTAGCCCACCTTTACCAATATTCGTTATAACATCTTTTGAGGTTATCAGCCCTTCTCGTGAAATAGAAGTATTCGTAGCAACAATTCCATCTATTTGATTTTCGTTAACAATATCTAAAACATCGTCAATTTGCTCAAAATTCAAATCAGGTGAAATTTTTAAGAGTACAGGTTTTCTTATCTTTTTGTTTATTCTGTGATTTGATATTGCTTTTAATATTTCCATTAGAGAATCTTTATCTTGCAATTTATGGAGATTGGAAATATTTGGACAGCTAACATTCACTACAAAATAATCAACATAATCATAAAGCTTGTTAAAACATGTAATATAATCGTTTACAGCTTCCTCATTTGGAGTAAGTGTATTTTTACCAATGTTTCCACCTATAATTACTGAAAAATCAGTTCTCTTTTTCAGATTTTCAACAACCTCGTCTACGCCTTTATTATTAAATCCCATTCTATTTATTAAGGCTTTGTCTGCTGGCAATCGAAATGACCTCTTTTTGGGGTTCCCAGATTGCCCTTTTGGGGTAACTGTACCAATTTCAATGAATGAAAACCCAAGATTTGCGAATTCTTTATAGTATTGGGCGTTCTTATCAAAACCTGCCGCTAAGCCAACCGGATTCTCAAACTTAAGTCCAAGGAAATTTCTTTTGAGGGATGGATTATTAAATGTAAATATTTTCTTAAGTAGTAAACCGCCAAATGGCAGATAATGAACAAATTTAATCAGTTTAACTACTAATGAATGAACAAATTCCGGGTCTAATTTGAAAAGTAATGGTCGAATTAGGGCTTTATACATAATTTTTGCCCCAAAGGTAATAAACCTTAAATTGATGGAGTATATTCGATAAAGGTTTTATCAGTATACAATATAATAATTTTTTCAACTTGTTTATTTTTATTCGGTTCTGAATGCTCAGCAAATAGTTTAGATTTGGTTAAATCATCAACATTTATTGAGTCTCCCGAAAATAAATCTTTCTGAATAGGATTTTCGATGATAGTTTTTATGTCAGGCAGAATGGTAATATTTTTCTCAATCTTTTTAAACATTTCGCCATTGCCCAGGATAAGCCAATCAGAATTCAAATTTTTATAGCGACTTAAGATCTTTTGAATAAAATCGAAGCTAGGATTGTTACGCCCGGCTAAAATATGAGATACACTCGATCGCTGTACGCCAATTTCGTCGGCGAATTTAGTGGGAGAAACCCCTTCTTTATTAAGAAATTTAAGTATCCTATCCTTCATGGTCACAAATGTAAACAAATTAAACAATCAACCAAGTCACATTTGTAATAATATGCTGTTTACATATGTATTGAGGTATAATTTGTTTTTAATTCCTATCAAAAAAGTGATAGTTGGTTGATTACTATTAAACGTTGTGTGAAAATGAAAGCTTACGAGGTGCATTTTGGCTAGCTAAATGCATCTCATAAAATTAATTATAGTGTTAACTACAATAGAATTTTTAAAGCAATACTCGAGCTCGTTTCCTGCCTAACAACCTTTGAATAGAAAAGATGCCTTGTAGGAAATAGCAATCATTACATTGGAATGGTACAAAAGACTGGGTTTGAAATTTATTTTAAGTAAATATAAAGTTTATATATAAATTATAAATAACAGAATGATAAGTGTATATAGTTATTATATCTTAAAATAATCTACGAATTAGAGCAATATTTCAATTATGTAATTAATATATTAACTAAATACATATATTAATAATTAATATTACACTGATTATTAATATACTATGTTAATAAATAAAAATATATTGGCAATTATGTGGCGTGTTGTTTGCTGATTGTATTAGTTTACATATGTGCAATTTAGAAATGTACATATGTGTTTTATTGAAAAACGATTATTTATGGCCAATTTAAGATAAAGGCATACCTCCTTCCTAATAATAGCCAGAGTTCCTCAAGATGCTACTACGCTTAGACAAAGAGAAAGCAGTAATTTAAAGGTATTAGTGAAGTGAATATAATAATTGAACCTAAATGAAGTCCTAGAATCAACAAATTCATATCTAATTTCTCTTCAGAAATTACTGAGAAAAAGGATATGAACCAACTTGGTCAATAAGATAAACAGGAAAATATGTAGTTTACAAATGTAAACTACAGTAATGCGTCATATAAAATTTCAACTGGGTGTAAAGCTATTCGCCCAGTCCCATCAGATATTTGATGTCTACAACTTGTTCCAGGCGCTGAGATTGCCGTATTTTCGTTTGATTTTCTAACTTCGGGGAATAATACCAGCTCACCAACTTTCATCGATAAATCGTAATGCTCTTTTTCGTAACCAAAAGAACCGGCCATTCCACAACACCCCGATTTTATTTCAGTTACTTCATAATTAATTGGGATGGAAAGCATCTTTCGGGTTGGCTCGCTTGATAAGATGGCTTTTTGCTGACAGTGTGCATGAAATTTAATTTCTTTTTTCTCAGTAGTAAATAAAACAGAATCAATCTTCCCAGCCATATTTTCATTACTAATAAATTCGTCTATCAGAAAAGTATGACTCGCTAATTTTTTTGCTTGCTCTCTGTATAAGGAGGTTGTTAATTCAGGATATTCATCACGGAAAGTCAAAATACAGGAAGGCTCTATTCCTACAATAGGAATAGCTTCTGAAATAAGCGGGAAAAGAATGTTTACATTAAAATCAGCAATTTTTCTTGCTTCTTTGAGAAATCCTTTTGATAAAAATGTTCGTCCACTTTCTTTATGGGGTTTAAGAATAATGAAGTATCCCAGTTTATTTAAAAGTTTTACACATTTAATTCCAACAGTAACATCATTATAATTTGTAAACTCATCAATAAACAAGCAAACTTTCTTTGATTTATCAATTAAAGAATCATTAATTTTATTTAAATTTTTATTCAACCAGGACTGAAAAGTATTAGGTGCAAGTTCTGGTAAATTTCTTTTAGATGTAAACCCAACGACATTTTTAATCGTAGAGGCAATTGGAGATCGGTTTACTACATAATTATAAAAGCCCGGAACAATGCTAGCTAGCTTATTCAGTTTTGTAATATGCCCCACCATCAGGCTTCTCAAAGGAACTCCATTTGCATCGTAATAATGCTGAAGAAATTCCGCTTTTAATTTAGCCATATCAATATTGGAAGGACATTCACTTTTGCAACCCTTACATGATAAGCATAAATCTAAAACCTCATATATTTCTTTATGATTAAACGGATTTTCTTTATCTGAATTTGTCAGGTAATCTCTTAAAATATTAGCCCTGGCGCGCGTGGTAGCATTTTCATCACGTGTAGCCATATAGCTTGGGCACATTGTACCACCTATAATTTCGGTCTTTCGACAATCAGCACTTCCGTTACAATTTTCAACTGCCCTCAGAATTCCTAGTGTTGAGGAATAATCAAAATATGTGCTTATTTTTTTGTCCTCCACTCCGGGAATATATCTCAGTGAGCTGTTCATCGGAGGAGTGTCAACAATTTTATTTGCATTAAAGACATTCTCTGGATCCCAGGCTCTTTTTAAATCCTTGAGAAGCTCATAATTTGATTGGCCTATCATAATTGGAAGAAATTCTCCCCTTAAGCGGCCATCTCCATGTTCTCCGCTTAAACTTCCTTTGAATTTTTTTACCAGATTCGCAGTTTCTGTGGCTAATGTTCTAAATATTTCAACTTGCTTAGGATCCTTTAGATTAAGAACCGGTCTTAGGTGCAACTCACCAGTACCCACATGGGCGTGATAAACACAATTTAATTTATGACTATTGAGTATTTCATTAAATTCTGTGATATATGCCGGCAGGTAGTGAGGATTAATAGCTGTATCTTCAATAACTGAAACTGGTTTAGCATCTCCAGGAATATTCGAAAGTACTCCCAGCCCTGATTTTCGGAGTGCCCAAACTTTATTTATATCAGAACCAAATAAAATTGGAAAATGATATCCCAGTCCACTTTGTCTAAGCTCTTTTTCAAGATTCGCTTGTATTTCAAGAATTTCTTCTTTTGTTTCCCTGGCAAATTCTACAATTAAAAGAGCCCCGGGGTCACCTTGTACAAAAAAGCGGTTTCTACGCTGGGAAATATTATCTTTTGTACAGTTAAGAATAAAACTATCCATTAATTCTACTGCTCCAGGGAAATATTTAAGCGCAATCAGATTAGCCTGTAGGGCATCCATTATAGAATTTAAGTGGACACATATCACCGCTTTTTCTTTCGGGGGAAGAGGAACCAGGTTCAGTAGTATTTCAGTAGCAAAAGTTAATGTTCCCTCTGAGCCAGCAATAAGCTTAGAAAAATTAAAAGGAATATTATTTCCAGCAAATGGATCCGTTTCGAGCAGGATATCAATTGCATATCCATTATTCCGCCTTTTTACAAGTTGATCGGGAAATTCCCTTCGGATATTCTCCTGATTTAATGGATTGGATAAGATTTGCCTAATATTAGAATATATCCTGGACTCTAAAGAATTTCCAATACATTTGGCTTCAAACTCTGCTTTTGAACAATCCTTAAATTCTACAAGGCTTCCATCACTTAAAAATCCTTTAACTGAAAGCACATGGTCCCTAGTGCTTCCATATATGATAGAATGTGATCCGCAAGAATTATTCCCCAACATACCGCCCATAACACAGCGGTTTGAGGTAGATGTCTCAGGGCCAAAAAAGAGACCATACTTTTTTAAATACAAATTTAACTCATCCAATACAACCCCAGGTTGCACTCTAACGGAATGATTCGCTTCATCAAGATGAAGTATTTTTTTAAAATTCCGGGAAATATCAACAATAATTCCTTTTCCAACAACCTGACCTGCAAGAGATGTACCTGCTCCGCGAGGGATCAAGGTTACTCTTTCGTTATTAGCGAAAATTATTAACTTTTTAAGGTCTTCTTCGTTTTCGGGAATTGCAACCGCCAATGGCATTTCACGATATGCTGAAGCATCCGTTGCATAAAGTATTCTGGAAATTTCATCGGTGAATAATTTCCCGGCTAAATCCTTTTTTAGCTTTATCAGCTTGTTTTCTATAGTGCTCATGGTGTTTAAATAAAAAAACTAACAAATATATTCAAACTCATTAATTATTAACAGAAAGATTTGAGGATATGAAATTTATTTATTCAATTATTTGTATAACATTAAATTATAAGTATGAATAGAAGAAAGTGAAATTCCTGCAAAACATCCATAGTAGAGAATTTTAACACTCAAGGGAAATGCCATAATTTAATAATCTAAAAATTGACACATAAAACATCCATGTTAGGTAGCCCAACACACGAGGGCATGACTAATTGGATGTTCCATCTGACCTAAATATAAAAATTAAAAAATAGACAGATGAAACGTTAGGATAAAACAGTGTTTTATTTTAAATTTAAGCTGGTCAAATCAAATTTAATATCACAATTGATATGTTGAATAATATTTAATGTTTTAGACATGATTCAGCAGCTAACAATACAAGGAATATTATCTTTGGTAGATAATTAATGCTATTGAGTAGTTGTTTTGGTAACCGCCTGTAAAACCACAATTATATTTGAACAATAAAACGCTGTAATACAATGGAATTACTAGAAAAGATTAAACAAAACGCAAAACAGCAAAATAAGCGTATTGTATTACCTGAAGGAACAGAAGAGCGCACGTTAAAAGCTGCTAATATTGCGATCGGAGAAAAACTTGCTGAAATAATTCTAATTGGCAGCCCTGAGACCATAAAAGAATTAGCCCAAAAATGGGAATTAGAGAATATTAACAAAGCTCTAATTATTGATCCCATTAATCATTCCAAAAAAGCACAATATGTTGATTTAATGGTAGAACTTCGAAAAGCCAAAGGATTAACAAAATCGAATGCTTCAAAGCTCATCGAAGATCCTTTGTATTTATCAACCCTGATGATTAAAAGTGGGGATGCTGATGGAGAAGTTGCCGGAGCAAGAAATGCTACCGGAGATGTTTTAAGGCCTGCATTCCAATTTGTAAAAACCTTACCTGGAATTTCAGTTGTCTCAGGAGCTTTTATTATGATAATGAAAGATAAATCATTTGGAAACGAAGGTATTATGGTTTTCGCCGATTGCGCAGTTCATCCAAATCCTACAGACCGTGAACTTGCAGAAATTGCAATTGCAACAGGAAAAACAACGAGAGCAATCGTAGGTATTGAACCCCGAATTGCTATGCTCAGTTTTTCTACCAAAGGAAGTGCCAGCCATGAAATGGTTGATAAAGTAGTATCAGCCACAAAAATTGCAAGAGAAATGGATCCTTCTTTAAAAATTGACGGAGAGCTTCAGGCAGATGCTGCAATTATCGAATCTATTGGATTAAGCAAGGCTCCGGGAAGTGAAATTGCCGGAAAAGCAAATGTTTTAGTTTTTCCCGATCTCCAATCGGGCAATATTGCTTATAAGCTGGTTCAAAGACTTGCCGGAGCTGAAGCTATTGGCCCCATACTTCAGGGAATGGCTGCCCCCATTAATGATTTATCCAGAGGATGCTCCGTAAGCGATATTGTTAATTTAATAGCAATTACTGTAAATCAAGCAGCAGGAATTAATAAATGAAAAATAAATAGAAAATGTCGGAAGTTTTAGAAGACTATGCACTTAGTGAAAAATTACGCAAAAAAGATAGTCTGCGCAAAGTTGGAATAGTTGGATGTGGCACAGTGGGACAGGAAATTGCCAGAATAATCAGTCAGGCCGGAATTGACGTAGTTTTTGTAGATATTAGCGAAGACCGCGTTAGAGATATTTTTCTTGGAATTAATGAACAGCTTGATAAAATAATTGATCGCTGGGGACTTACTGATAGCGAAAAAAGAGCCATCCTCTCGCGAATACATGGCACTACAAAATATGAAGATATTGCGGAGTGCAATTTGGTAATGGAGACGATTAGTTCTAACAACCCGGGGACATCTATTGAGTTGCGAAAGGAAGTATTTAAAAAAATTGAAGAACACGTTGATCGTGACGCTGTTATTACCTCAAATATTTCCACCTTGATGATTTCCGACTTATCCTCAGCGCTTAAATATCCTGAGCGGGCTGTTGGATTACACTTTATGATCCCTCCTACCGTTAAAGTTGTTGAAGTTGTTAAAGGGCTTAGAACCAGCGAACAAGCATATAGTTTTGTTTGTCGGTTTGCCAAAATGATAGGAAAGAAAGTAGTTACTGTTAATGAATCTCCCGGGAATATAAGCACACGACTTATTGTAACATTAATTAATGAAGCTTGTGAAGTATTGATGGAAGGTGTAGCCTCAATTGAGAGCATTGACGACACCATGAAACTTGGATATGGCCTACAATTTGGCCCATTCGAGCTTGCTGACCGGATTGGTTTGGATAAAATTTTGAAATACATGGACAATCTATATCAGGAATTTGGGTTGCAAAAATTCAAAGCCTCTCCGATTATTAAACGTCTTGTAAGAGCCCAAAACCTTGGAAGAAAAACTGGAAAAGGGTTTTACAAGTACGAAAGGGATGTTAAGGTTACGCATAATATCACAAGTACTGAAATAAAATAATTTTACAGAAAACGCTGAATAAATGAAGATTATAGTTCTTAATTGTGGTAGTTCTTCCATAAAGTATCAGTTATTCGAAATGACTACCAAAGAGGTTTTAGCTAAAGGGGTAGTTGAAAAAATAGGACTTCATGGTTCCTTTATTAAAAATGAACGAAACGATGGGGATAAACTTATTTTAGAAGGAGATATATACGATCATCAATCGGGAATAGAATATGTATTGGGCATTTTAACCTCGGTAAAACATGGCAGTATTACTAATTTTGAAGAAATTGATGCTGTTGGTCACCGGGTTGTACATGGAGGAGAAAAATTTAATTCAAGTGTACTTTTATCTGATGAAGTTATAAGGATGATTGAAGAATGTATTGACCTGGCACCATTGCACAATCCTCCTAACCTTAAAGGGATATATGCCATGCAGGCATTACTTCCAAATATTCCTCAAGTGGGTGTTTTTGATACTGCTTTTCATCAAACGATGCCCGATTATGCCTATATGTATGCCATCCCTTACCCCCTTTATAAAAAATACGCCATCAGGAGATATGGATTTCATGGAACGAGTCACCGATATGTTTCCAATCGGGCATGCGAAATTTTAGGAGTTGAACTCGCATCTCAAAAAATTATAACATGTCATTTAGGAAACGGAGCTTCAGTTGCTGCCATAAAAAATGGCATTTCGGTGGACACATCCATGGGATTGACTCCTGTAGAAGGTTTAATTATGGGAACGCGTTGTGGAGACCTTGATCAGGGAGTGCTGACTTACTTAATGATGAAAGAAGAACTTGATATTGCCAGTGCTAATACTTTAATTAATAAGCATAGTGGAATGTTGGGAATTACTGGAGTGTCATCCGATATGCGTGAAATAATGAAAGCTGCAGATCAAAATAATGAAAGGGCAAAACTTGGGTTGAGCATGTACCATTATCGTATTAAAAAATACATTGGCTCCTATGCCGCAGCTATGGGAGGACTGGATATGGTTGTTTTTACCGGGGGTATTGGTGAAAATTCAGACTATACAAGAGCAGAAGTTTCAAAAGATTTAGAATTTCTGGGTTTAGATTTCGATTTTGATAAAAACAAGGGTATCCATGGTGAAGAACAAGTTCTGTCAAAAAATAATTCCAAAATTAAAGTTATGGTGGTGCCAACTAATGAGGAACTAATTATTGCTCAAGATACATTGAATATTTTGGATGAAATGCGATACCAGGGTGGTTATAAAACAATAAATTACTGATAGAATTAACTTTTATATGACATTGAATTTTAATGAATTATCCGAATTAATAAAAGGGAAAAGTAAAAAACGGATTGTAGTAGCTGCTGCAGAAGACCTTGCTGTGTTAAAAGCAATAAAGGAGGCTGCAATCCATCAAATTGTAACTCCAATTTTTGTTGGAGATTTAGTACAAATTCGGAAAATTTGTCTTGATATCAATTTTGATATTCAGGATTTTGAATGTATCTCTCAAACAAATCCATCCCTATCATCTGTACTAGCAGTTCAATATGTTAAAAACGGGAAAGCTGATATACTGATGAAAGGGCTTGTTTCAACGGCCTCCTTATTAAAAGCGGTGCTTGACAAAGAAACTGGAATAAAGGAAACCCCTTTATTAAGCCATGTAGCGGTTTTTCAATCTCCTTATTATCCGAAATTCTTAGGAATTACAGATGCTGCAATGAATATTTCGCCTTCAGTAGACGAAAAAATTACAATAATTGAAAACGCAGTTAATGTATTCCATAAACTTGGAATTCAATGCCCTAAAGTTGCTGTTGTTTGCCCACTTGAGACCGTAAATCAAAAAATCGAATCTACTGTTCATGCTTCTACTTTGACTGCTATGAATAACTCAGGACAGATAAAAAATTGTATCATAGATGGTCCATTAGCCTTGGATAATGCTGTTTCGAAAGAAGCTGCTGAGCATAAAGGCATTCAAAGTGAAGTAGCAGGTGATGCCGATATTATTTTAACGAACGATTTAGATGCAGGAAACATACTTTATAAGAGTTTAATATTTCTTGGCGGAGCAAAATCGGCTGCTATTATTTGCGGTGCTAAAGTTCCTATTGTACTTACCTCAAGAGCAGATTCTGAAGAAAGCAAATTCTACTCTATTGTTTTGGCCGCGCTAATGTGTTAAAATTACACACACTGTAAATAAATGGAAAACAGGCTTATACTAGCTATAAATCCCGGTTCAACCTCAACAAAAATTGCGATTTATGAAAACACCCGGTCTGTTTTTGTTAAGAGCATTCTTCATGATTCAAACGAATTAAAACAATTTGATAAAATTGCTGACCAGTTTTATTTCAGGAAAGATATTGTTCTAAAAGAACTTGAACTTGCTAATATACCAATTGAGAATATTATAATTGTAATGGGTCGCGGAGGCCTGTTAAAACCAATTCCTTCTGGAATATATGCTGTTAACGAAAAAATGAAAGCAGACCTGATCACAGGAATTCAAGGTCAGCATGCCAGTAATTTAGGCGGACTTATTGCCGATGATATTGCCCGAAGTTTACCAAATGCAAAAGCATATATAGTCGATCCTGTTGTGGTTGATGAATTGATAAATGAAGCAAGGTTAACAGGGCTTCCTCAGTTTAAACGGAGATCTATATTTCATGCTTTAAACCACAAATCCATAGCCCGGATACATGCCAAAACCATTGGAAAAAATTATGAAGACCTAAATTTAATTATCACCCACATGGGCGGAGGAATTTCAATTGGAGCACATAATAAGGGGAAGGTGATTGATGTTAACCAAGCACTTGACGGAGAAGGGCCCCTAACGCCTGAAAGAAGTGGTACCCTTCCTGTTGGAGATATTATAAATGCCTGCTATGAAGGGAATTACAGCAGAAATCAACTTCAAAAAATGGTGACTGGTGAGGGGGGATTTATTGCATATTTTGGGACAAATGATGCCCGTAAAATAGAAAAATTGGCTTTTACAGGAGATGAACAAGCTATATTAATCCAAAATACATTGGGTTATCAGGTGGCAAAGTACATTGGAGCAATGGCTGCCGTATTAAAAGGAAATGTTGATTATGTCCTAATCACCGGAGGTCTGGCTCATAATAAAACCATTGTAGAATACATTACCGATAGGGTAAAATTTATTGCTCCGGTTTTAGTTTATCCCGGCGAAGATGAAATGAGGGCGTTAGCGTTTAATGCTTCCTTGATTCTTAATAATGAGGCCGATGTAATGGAATACATCTAATTTTTTTGATAGCCCTCTTATGGAGTGGAGGTTGATACGGGTATTATCTTCCCATTAAAGTATTTTTTTCCATTAATGGCAAAATCGGCTATAAAGTTAGCTATTTCTTCCGGTTGAAGGGGAGCCTTAAATCCGGGAAAAGCTTCTTCAAGCATCTCAGTTTGAACTGCACCTAAAGCCAATGCATTAAAGCTAACTCCATCATTTTTATACTCTTCAGCAAGACACTCTGTTAAAACGGTTAAAGCAGCTTTACTTGCACTATAATGTGATAAACCTTTATATTTCAAACTTCCTTGAACCCCGCCAATACTTGAAATATTTACAACATGCCCTTTAACAGCTTTTAACAAGTTTAGTAGATTTTTTATTAGTAATGCGGGTGCCAAATAATTCACATTAAAAATTCTGGTAATTTCGTCGGCCGATGCGGATTCGAAAGGTTTGTTACTAACTAAACCTGCATTATTAACCAGAATATCGATGGAAGAAATGTGTTGCTTTATTAATCCTGCCAGTTGAGGCTCATTTTGCAAAACACCTTGTAAATCATATGCAACTGCAATAAACTCTGTTTTAGGATATTTTTCATGACATATATCTTTTAATAGGCACAATTGCTTGTAATTTCTCGAAATTCCAATAATTTTACCTGCTCCCATTCGGGCAAATTCTAAAGCAAGTTGATACCCTATGCCTCTGCTGGCTCCTGTAAGAACAATATTCATCAGCTTATAATTATAATAATACTATGTAAGTTAATCAAAAATTGCCAATTTTAATTACAACAATCATTCCACTACTAGTTTTTATGTATTTTTACCAATAAATTTTTCCTTAATAAATTAAGAGTATACAGCAATAAATTAAATAATTTGAATGTTATATCCATACATTTTCACATTATAGTGAAATATGAAAATACTAAATTTATTTATTTTAGAACGGAATAGTTCATTAAAAATTGTTAATTTTTTAGAAAATATAAAATACTATATACATATGAAAATTAGCTATATAAAAAATATAATTATTTTTTTGTCACTTTTTCCTTTGACTGTAAATTCGCAGGAAAAAAAAGAGTCCAGACTTTGGGATCGCATGTATGTTGGAGGAAATTTTGGCCTGCAATTTGGAACATTAACTGATATTGAAGTATCTCCTCACCTTGGATATTATATTTACCCGCGATGGAGTGCAGGATTTGGCATTACATATGAATATTATAACAAAAAAGCCTCCTATTATAATCCATTTGTCATAAAAACGCATATGTATGGCTGGAATTTATTCACTACAGTTGATTTAATACCTGACTTAGGAAAAATTTTCCGCGCCGGAAGTGGGGTTGCAATTCTTGGACATGCAGAATATGAGCGATTAAGCCTGGAAAGAATATATTTTGAATATCCTTATAATAATACAGGGCGTTTTTGGATGGATAGCTTTTTAGTTGGAGGGGGAATTAAGCAAGCTATCGGGAAAAGATCGAGTATTTACATTATGGTGCTGTGGAATATAAATGAAACTATAAATTCTCCGTATTCGAATCCAATTTTAAAATTCGGTTTTAATTTTTAAACAAAAAATGCCCTGAAAAAGGGCATTTTTTGCTATATCACAATGGCTTTAAATCAGGCACTTATTTCTTCAATTTTAACACTCGTTGCCTGAGGGCCTCTCTTTCCATCTGAAATTTGAAAACTAACTTCTTGTCCTTGTTGGAGCGCTTTAAAGCCTTCTCTTTCAATTCCAGAATAATGAACAAAAACATCTTTTCCTTCGTCTGATTGGATGAATCCAAAACCTTTTGCCGAGTCAAACCACTTTACTTTTCCTTTCATAAAAAAAATAAATTTTAGGATTTATGATTGTCAAATTTCGTTTATTTAGATTAAATAAACGAAACTAATGAGCATAATATATATATGAATTATTTATTTATAATTTAAATAGAATTGGGGGTCTTTATTCTAGTAGATTAATCAGAAAAATTTTAATACTATTTAAAAATAAATAATTTTGCAGCTTAATTCTAAACGCTTTTATTTGCAAATTAAATATTATACAAATGGAAATTACTAAAGACAAAGTAGTATCGTTAGTTTATGAGCTTAGACTGGATGGTAAAGAAGGTGAAATTGTTGAGAAATTAAATGAGTCTAATCCTTTAACTTTCATATATGGCAAAGGAAACTTACTTCCAAAATTTGAGTCAAATATCAATGGTTTAAAAGTTGGCGAAAAATTTGATTTCTCTCTTAAATGCGAAGAAGCTTATGGAGTTGCCTCCGAAGACGCCATAGTTGAAGTTCCTAAAGATGTTTTTATTGTTGATGGAAAATTCGACGCTGAAATGGTTAAAGAAGGAAACGCAATTCCTATGCTCGATGGAGATGGTAATCGCTTAAACGGGATTGTATTAAATGTCTCAGATTCTAATGTTAAAATGGATTTTAACCATCCATTATCTGATGAAGACCTATTTTTTGCAGGAACAGTAGTGGAAATTCGTGATGCGACCGAAGAGGAACTTTCTCATGGGCATATTCACGCAAAAGGAGGCTGCGGTGGTGGCTGCGGATGCAGTAATGAATCTGAAAACGAAGGTTGCGGGGACGGATGTGGATGCGGAAGTGAATCTGAAAAAAATGGTTGCTGCCACTAATCGTAATTTATATTAAATTTATCAGCATCCTTCCAAACTGGAAATTTTTGTCGAAATTCATTTAATTCATTCAAAGATAAAGAAATGCTTTCTGATCTTTCCTCCGGAGGAAGGGGATTCAGAAGGCATTTTCCTTTTGGATCGTATACTACAGATTCGCCAATATACCCTATCCCATTGCCATCTGTGCCAACTCTGTTTATTCCAATTACATAGCATTGATTTTCAATTGCTCTGGCTTTTAATAGAGCCAAATAACTGTCGCTGCGGGCAGCTGGCCAATTTGCGAAATAGATTAAAATATCAAAAGCACTATCGACATTCCTGGACCAAACTGGGAATCGCAAATCATAGCATATAAGCGGCCTTATTTTCCATCCTTTACAATCAATTGTAATCAACCTCGATCCGGGAGAATATTGTTCATTTTCAAGCCCCATTCGGAATAAATGACGCTTATCGTAAATGTTCAATTTACCCTCAGGAGAACTCCATACCATTCTGTTGAAAATCTGATTATTCTCACTAATACAGAGTGAGCCTGCAATACATGATTTCTTTTGGTAAGCAAGGCTTTTTAACCACCTAACGGTCTCACCATCCATTTCTTCTGCCAAATCTATATTCATAGTAAACCCGGTTGAGAACATTTCTGGTAAAAGAATAATATCATGCTGATTGGTATCTTGAAGAAGTAATTTTTCGATTTTCGCCCTGTTTGCTATTGGATTCTCCCAAATAGTATTTGTTTGTAAAATATTAATATTTAATATATTATCAATTTTAGTCATATTGAGAACTGCTTAGGAAACTTAGGTTGTACATCTTGGTATATTCGCTTTAGCATTTCCATTTCAGCCTCAAAACTGGAGGCTGGAAAATGGGCTTTTTCAATGCCAATAACTTTTTTAGAATAATCAAAATATCCCGGAACAATTGGAACATTTGCTGCAACTGAAATATTATAGAATCCCTTCTTCCATTCTGAGACTTTTTTGCGGGTTCCTTCAGGTGTAATAGTAAGAATAAAGTATTCGCTATTATTAAAGGCTTCTACAAGCTGATCGGTAATATTGGATTTATTATTTCTATCAACAGGGATTCCTCCCATTTTTTTAAGAAGACAACCTAGTGGAAAAATAAACAATTCCTTTTTCATTAAAAACTTAGGTTTAATACCTAAAGAATAAAATAAAAGTCGTCCTAAAACAAAATCCCAATTACTGGTATGTGGGGCTGCGATAGCTACAAATTTTTTAATCTCGGGTACCTCTCCTTCAATCTTCCACCCACAAAAATTCAAAATCCAAATACTTAACTTTCTCAAAATAAAATAATTTTTATTTCAACACACCTACATACTCACGCCAGATATTTTTCAATAATAGAAAGTAATACTTTATGATTTATTGGCTTTGTAAGATAATCGTCACAACCAGCATTAATGCATTTTATTTTATCTTCGGACATTGCATATGCGGTTTGTGCAATTATTGGAATCGTAGAATTGGTTTCCCGAATTTTTTTTGTTGCAGTAATTCCATCCATTTCGGGCATTTTAATATCCATTAATACTAAATCAATATTGTTTTGATTAAATATTTCAATAGCATCAATCCCGTTTTTAGCCCAAAACAATTTAACTTTTGTGTCCTCCAGAATTGCTTCTATAAAAAGATAGTTTGTTTCTTCATCTTCTGCAACCAAAATCTTTTTATCTTCCCAACATATAATCTTCATTTGTATTGCTATAAGTTACTTAAATTCTGCTCGAAAGAATATCAAATAATTCCATATCCTATTTATATCTGTCAAAAAAATAATCCGTTATCTTTAGTTTTATAAATATATTAAAAAATTAATAATCAACGAATAAAATAGCACAATCGGCAAATTACTTTTTAAATATAAAATATACCGCAAGAATAAGAAACACAAAGCCAATAAGATGATTTAGTTTAAATGTTTCGTTTTTAAATAGTAATAAAGAAAAAGTAGTGAACACACACAAGGTAATTACTTCCTGAATTACTTTTAATTCTACTAGGGAATACGGCCCCCCATTCCCCTTAAATCCCATTC